>Ga0156491_138_pt1 | contig 61347 bp, 59 predicted proteins | sample RifOxyB1_FD_110638 | JGI IMG/M metagenome (GOLD analysis project Ga0156491, IMG submission 110638) | Bdellovibrionales bacterium RIFOXYB1_FULL_37_110
TTAATGCTCTCTTAACAACACGTACATCAACTCGACCTTTTCGAGTCAGTTCTTTGATCTCATTTAAATCTTTTTTAGATAATTTAATTTCAATTGGTACCATCTTATGTAAGAGAATCTCATGGGTGAATCCAATGGCCAAGGGCGGTGCGACATCTTGAAAAATTAAAAAATCAGAGTACTAGCTCGGTTTAAAGCAGATATGCCCGATTTTGAATTTATATTTTTATCAAAAGAAAGAAATGTCCGCAATATTTCGGGGATCAAAATTTATCCTTGGAAGGATGGCATTGTACATTATTTTAGTCTTGATTAAAATTTTGTGCTTTTATTTTATCCTGCGAGATATTCATCAAAGTGTCGATTTCAGTCGACACTTTATTGAAAATGATGTAACATGTCGATATTATGGATAAAAATGTTAAAGAGATATTTGATGATTTATGCTTGGACTGGATTAATGACGATCTGGGAATTGATCGCCATGATTTGCTTAATAATCTTTCGCTAAACAAAAATTTAATTCTGGTTATTCAAGGAGTGCGTCGCTCAGGAAAATCAACTTTTTTAAAACAAATCATCAGACACTTGGATATTGCCCCGGAGTCATTTTATATTAATTTCGAAGATCCCCGGTTTACAGATCGACTTGATCATACACTGCTAGATGATATAGTTAGCTATCACGAAAAAAATAAGAGAAAAAATTATTATTATTTTTTTGATGAAATCCAAAATGTCAAAAATTGGGAGAAATGGTTACACATCCAGATCGAAAAGAAAAAGCGCCATTTTGTTATCACTGGCTCGAATTCAAGTTTGCTTGGAGGCAAGCTTGGGACTGCCTTAACCGGAAGACATCGTACTATCGAAGTTTTTCCTTTTTCATTTTCTGAATTTAAAGATTTTTTTAGAGGAGAAAACGAGTATTTTGAAAAATATTTACGGATGGGAGGCTTTCCTTTGGCCTTGAGCCTGAGCAACCCTTACTCACTTTTAAGAGATTATTTTACGGATATTATTGAACGTGATGTTTATTCAAATATTAATGCGCGCTCTTTGCGTTCTCTATTTCAAATTGCTAAGGCCCTTTATGAATCAACCGGCTCAGAGCTTAGTTACAGGAATTTATCCAAGGTTTTTGACATTACTGTGGATACGGTTAAGAAGTACGTTGAGGCCATTGAATCCTCCTACCTTTGCCTGTCCTGTCCTTTCTTTACTTACTCCGAAAGAAAAAGCGTGGTTCGTCCACGAAAATACTATCCGATAGACTGGGCCATGTTTGATTCCATCGTTGTTAAGACCGGAGAGAATCGAGGTAAAAAGCTTGAGACCATGGTTTTCCATGCGCTTAGAAAAAAATACGGACAAGTTTTTTACTGGAGAAATAAGCGGGAAGTTGATTTTGTTGTTGATACTGATAAAGGGATATTACCTGTGCAAGTCTCTTGGGACGGCAACAAAGATCGACATATTGAAGCGATTGAAGAATTCAAAAAGGAATATCCAAAGTCTTTGCCACCTCTTTTTATCGATAAAAAGAATATTGAAACATTTATCTAACCTTTTGAAGGCGAAGTCTGCTGGGGCATTTAATATATATCATGCCGACTTTTTATTTTTAATATTATCAATTTTTTCAGCAATCCAGAATTTAATCAAGGATTGGCAATTAGTAGTTGACATAGGTGTACACCTTGTGGTACCCTAAGTGGGTGCTTTAACGGAGAAGAACAATGAATGTAGCAACCCCCAAGAAACTTAGAGCAGAATTGAAGGATTATCTAGATATGGCCCAAAATGAGCCAATACGAATACAACGCCGGTCAGGTAGTTCTTTCATTTTATTAAATGAAAATACTTATGCAGAAATGCAAAATGAAATTGCATCTCTTCAAAGAAGACTTCTTGGTATGAGTGAAATTCTTTCTGGAAAAATAAAAGAATATAAACCTGAACATGATATAAAAACCAAAAAAAAGAATAGAAAATAGCACCGTTTATGGCAAGATTCTTTTTTACAGAAAATTATTTGGAACAGCTTGAAAAAATAAAGGCATTTATTTTCAAGTCGACTGATGACATAGAAAAAGTAACATTGTTTTTAAATGCTCATGATGAAACGCTTGTATTTATTTCAAATAATACTAAAACTCCTGGAGTACACCCTATAACAGGAGATCAGTCTTGGGTGTTTGGGGATGGGAGATATCGTTTGTTTTTTGTAATAATTGATGAGAAAAATTCTTCTCAAATTTATCTCACACACATAATAGATAATCGTCAGGCCAACCTAAAAATATATCCTAATAATTTAATTTCAACCTATTATGAGGAAGACTAATCACGCCGACTTTTTATTTTTAATATTATCAATCTTTTCAGCAATCCAGAATTTAATCAAGGATTGACGGGTGATTCCAAGTCTTTTGGCCTCATGATCCAATTTATCAATGACCCACTTGGGAAAATCCACATTTACTTTTCTGGTGACGAGTTCAAATTCATCGAGAATATCTTCTTTTCCTGCGTCAAATTTTTCATCCAATTCTTGTGCTGTCAGTTTTGTTTTTTTCATATAAATCTCTTTCCTTTTGTCTCGATCTTCTGGCCGATATAATTCTAATTTTGTTTGTAAAACCTTCGCCCGATTCAAGTTCCCTTATAGTAAAAATCAAACTCCAATGTTTATTTTCAAGCATAGCAATTAATAAATATCGTCTTTCTTCATCGACGGTTAAAGTTTTTAGTTGAAGCGCATTGTTGTCGAAAAAAAGTATCTGTGCTTCATAAAAATTTAATCCATGTTTTTGTTTATTACCGTCACTCTTTTTTTCATCAAATTCAAATTCCATGTTGTGAATCCTTTCTATTATACCATAAAAGTATTAATAAGGTATATTAATTATATAAAATATATACTTTGAAATGGTTTAATAAGTACCTGAAAATTCAATCTTGAATAATTAATTGGTCGTGATAACTCAATGCATATCTCATTGACGTCAATATTTTTTGCTTTTTCGAAAAAGTCAACCAACGCATCACCCCTTAATTTCTCGACAAATATCAAGAAATTTAAAGATATCTTCCGATTCGACCCAGAATCGATTCACTAATTAAAAGAAATGATTTAAATACGATTCTACAAAAGTTAAAACTGCTATCAAGTAATTTCATAACGGAGAAATCGCATGAAAAAATTAATGGTTCTGATCTCACTAATTGTATTTTCCCAAAATGCCTTGTGTGAAACTGATGTAGTAAAAATTCTACAAAACATCGTTGATCAAAGTAAATTTTTATTCGAGTCCGGGGTTTATGAACAGGACAAACCAAGAATTTTTGTTCTTATAAAAAGTACAGAAACCTCTTTAGCAAAATACAAGGCCCAGCCGATTGGAATGAATACTTTAAATGCGCTACTTGATACTTATTCCAGATTTAAAATATCCAAGCGCTATTTTGATTTTGTCAGAACCACTTTTAATGAAGTGGCGATTGACTCTCTTTACACCAATGTTTCTGACTTATCTACCGCCCTTGAGCTGGATGAATCTCCGTTCTTGCAATTAATTTATATCAATCTAAAACAGATCAGTGAGCAATTTACAATTCTAACTAAGTCCTCGGTGGTTAGCGAAGGATTGCGTATCGATATTCAAGAAATTATGCCTGCTCTCGGTACCGCTATTGCTTACGCCAAGGCCAACGGTGATGTGCCAAGTACTTATGCCCAGGCTGAAATTATCTATAACCTTATTAACAAAATCGAAGATGACCTAACCCAGGAACTGTCTCAAAGCCAGTCGCTCATGATCAATTACATGGAGATCATGGGGGTTCATCAGTTTATTGGATCACTTATTGAGCAAGGTAGAGAAAACTAAAAATTTGATTTGGGTATTTGGGAGATATGAATGAAAGCTTTAACAGTTTTTTTGAGTTTGTGTTTTTTAGCCGTGAGTTTTTATGCAAATGCAAAACATAGTTGTGAGATTAAAGATGGGAGAGTGGTTTGTAGTGGGGATAATTATTATGGGCAGTGTGATGTTCCACCTCTTAAAAACCCAAGACAGGTTGTGGTTGGAGGAGGTCATACCTGTGCTCTGGATGATGGTGGAGTTAAATGCTGGGGATTTGATTATTATAGACAGTGTGATGTTCCATCTCTTCGAAAAGTTTTGGAAATATCAGCTTACGAGAATATTTCATGCGCAGTAGATGAATCTCTTGTTGGTGTTAAAAGAAAAATTTGCTGGGGAAGAGACAATAAAGTGGAAATCCTATCACCCACTTTTGATCAATTTACCTATGTTGCATATAAAAATTTGAACGGATGCGGATTTTATAAAGAATCAGTTGAGTGTTGGGGATATAATGAATCTGGACAAACCAATGTTCCCGCTCTTAAAAACCCAAGACAGGTTGCGGTTGGGGAAAAGTATGCCTGCGCTCTGGATGATGATGGGGTTAAGTGTTGGGGTGATAATGATAATGGACAAATCAATGTTCCACTCCTTAAAAAACCAAGACAGGTTGTAGCGGGATGGAAACACACCTGCGCTCTGGATAAAAATGGGGTTAAGTGCTGGGGATATAATGAGTCTGGACAAACCAATGTTCCCGCTCTTAAAAACCCAAGACAGGTTGTAGCGGGATGGAAACACACCTGCGCGCTGGATGATGATGGGGTCAAGTGCTGGGGAAAGAATGAACAAGGGCAAATCAATGTTCCACCCCTCAAAAAACCAAGACAGGTTGTAGCTGATTGGGGGCACATTTGTGCTCTGGATGATGATGGGGTTAAATGTTGGGGAGTGATTGGGTCTGTACCAGCCAGGACTCTACCTCTTCGAAAAGTTTTGGAAATATCAGCTTCTCGTGGAAGCGTATGTTCAGTAGATGAATCCCCTGTTGGTGTTAAAAGCAAAGTTTGTTGGGGACAGGCGGGGCGCCATAATATTGAAATTCTATTCCCTCCCATTGCTCAATTTACAAATGTTGTAAGGAGCGAGGATCACCAATGCGGATTTTATAAAGGGTCAGTTGAGTGTTGGGGAAATAATTGGCTAGGACAAACCAATGTACCATCTTTAGAAAACCCAAGACAAGTTACAGTTGAAGAATTTCATACTTGTGCTTTAGATGACAGTGGAGTTAAGTGCTGGGGAAGTGATTCTTATGGACAAATCAATGTTCCATCTCTTCAAAATCCAAAACAAGTTGTTGCTGGAAAACATCACACCTGCGCACTGGATGATGATCAGGTTAAATGTTGGGGTTATAATAAAGACGGACAAACCAACGTTCCACTTCTTCGAAAAGTTTTGGAAATATCAGTTTCTAAGAATACCTCATGTGCAGTAGATGAATCCTCTATTGGTGTTAAAAGAAAAGTTTGTTGGGGGGGTGAGAAAAAAATTGAAATTCTATTCCCTCCCATTGATCAATTTACAAATGTTGTAAGGAGCGAAGATCACCAATGCGGATTTTATAAAGGGTCACTTGATTGCTGGGGAAGTAATTGGCAAGGACAAACCAATGTACCATCTTTAGAAAATCCAAGACAGGTTGCGGTTGGGGAAAGGTATGCCTGCGCTTTGGATGATGATGGGGTTAAGTGTTGGGGTGATAATGATAATGGACAAATCAATGTTCCACCTCTTAAAAACCCAAGACAGGTTGTAGCGGGATGGAAACACACCTGCGCGCTGGATGATGATCAGGTTAAATGTTGGGGTTATAATAAAGACGGACAAACCAACATTCCACTTCTTCGAAAAGTTTTGGAAATATCAGTTTCTAAGAATACCTCATGTGCAGTAGATGAATCCTCTATTGGTGTTAAAAGAAAAGTTTGTTGGGGGGGTGAGAAAAAAATTGAAATTCTATTCCCTCCCATTGCTCAATTTACAAATATAGCAAGTGGAGGAAATCACCAATGCGGATTTTATAAAGGATCAGTTGAGTGTTGGGGATATAATGAATCTGGACAAACCAATGTTCCCCCTCTTAAAAACCCAAGACAAGTTGCGGTTGGGGAAAGGTATGCCTGCGCTTTGGATGATGATGGAGTTAAGTGCTGGGGAAGTAATTATTATGGACAAATCAATGTTCCACTTCTTAAAAACCCAAGACAGATTGCGGTTGGAGGAGGTCATACCTGTGCTCTGGATGATGGTGGAGTTAAATGCTGGGGATTTGATTATTATAGACAGTGTGATGTTCCATCTCTTCGAAAAGTTTTGGAAATATCAGCTTTCGAGAATACTTCATGTGCGATTGATGAATCTACTATAGGTGTTAAAAGAAAAATTTGTTGGGGATCAAACGTCAAGATAGAAATTCTTTTTCCCAATCTTGATCATTTCGACAATATAATTAGCGAGATTGGTTATCAGTGTGGTTTTTATAAGGGATTGGTTGAGTGCTGGGGAAAAAATCTTGGCGGTCTATTAACAATACCAGAATTAGAGGCTCCAAAGCGAGTTGCGGTAGGTATTACGCACGCATGTGCCTTTGATGACAGTGGTGCGAAATGCTGGGGCAGCAACCAATACGGGCAAACCGATGTTCCGCCTCTTAAAAATCCAAGACAAATTGCGCTTGGAATATTTTATACCTGCGCTCTGGATGATGATAGGATTAAATGCTGGGGAAAAGATGTTGTTGATTTAGCAATAAATAATTCCTACGGAAATTATGTGATTGTTGCAGATCAGGATAAGTTTGATCGAATAGCAAAAGATCAAGGGACAGTTTCAAATAATCTCTCAAATGGTTTACCGATGTTTTTATCTTACGTCTTCAAAAACGAACTCCGCTTCTTTTACTCTTTCGATAGAATGTTCGGAGAAAAACTATTCAAGATTCTTTATCCTGGATCAAAGTATTCTAAGTTAATGACCTTCTTCCATTCAGAACTCAAAAAAGAAATGGGACTGATCGATCCAGAAGGGCAGTATCATTTCTTATGGAATAAATTCATCTATCTTCCTTTTGATCATGACTATTTTAAAGATGCAGGTGCTCCGAGTAATGACGAGGAAAAAGGACAATTATTAAATGCGTTGGTGGAATCCATCAAGACTTCGTTGTCGCTTATGAACGATGAATATAAACAGCGTGCAAGTAATTTGATTTTGAAATTATCAACTAGTGTAGACGCTCAAAGTTTGAGTGAAGCAGAAGAATTTGTGACCGATGCGGGAATAAATCCGTATATAAGGCCACGAGTGAAACTTCAGATGGAGTTAATTAGGTTGCTTGGGTTATGAGAAATAATAAATTCGAAGAGGTGATAATAATGAAAATAATGTATGTCTTGGTTTGTATTTGTGCGTGTTTGATTAGTTTTTATGCGAGTGCGGAGCATCGCTGTAAGATTAAAGATGGAGAGGTGGTGTGTACTGGGGATAATGAGTCTGGGCAGTGCAATGTGCCTCCGCTTAAGAATCCAAGACAGGTGGTGACTGACGATGATCTTACATGCGTCCTTGATGATGAAGGAGTTTTGTGTTGGGGGTGGGATAAACACGGACGAGAATATGTACCACCTCTTCGAAAAGTATTAGAGATATTTTTTCGTTGGGAAAATACTTTATGCGCAACTGATGAATCAGACATGGGGGTTATTAGACAAGCATGCTGGGGAGAGAAAAGCACTGTCAAAATATTATCTCCAAATCTTGATAAATTTTCAAATATTGTTGAAGGAAAATATCACCAATGCGGTTTTTATAAAGGGTCACTTGAGTGTTGGGGCGAAAATGATGATGGGCAAACCAATGTTCCAGCTCTTAACAACCCAAGACAAGTTGCTGTTGGAGGAAATCATACCTGTGCACTTGACGATAATGGGGTTAAATGTTGGGGATATAAGGGAACATATGGTCAGTTTAGCAATGTTCCACCTCTTCGCAAGGTGCTTGAAATTTTTGCCATGGGTAATATTTCATGTGCAATCGATGAATCGCCTACAGGAATAAAGAGAAAATTGTGCTGGGGTAATAAGGATAGTATTGAAATATTGTTTCCCAGTCTTGGTCAGTTTACCAGTATTGTAGAAGGGGATAATTATCAATGTGGTTTTTATAACGAATCACTTGAGTGTTGGGGCAAAAATGATGAAGGACAAGCTAATGTTCCAGTTCTTGACAACACAAGACAAGTTGCAGCTGGCGGAAATCATACCTGTGCACTTGGCGATAATGGAGTAACATGTTGGGGGGATAATGAGTACGGACAAAACAATGTTCCAACTCTTGAAAACCCGAGACAAGTTGTGGTTGGAGGAAATCATACCTGTGCGCTTGACGATAACGGGGTTAAATGTTGGGGCGAAGAAAAGTATGGGTTAAATAGCGTTCCACCTCTTCGAAAAGTATTAGAAATATCTATCAGTGAAGATACCTTGTGTGCAATCGACGAATCGCTAACAGTAATAAAGAGAAAATTGTGCTGGGGTTATATGGATAGTATTGAAATACTGTTTCCAGGTCTTGGTCAGTTTATCAGTATTGTAGAAGGTGACGATTATCAATGCGGTTTTTATAAGGGATCACTTGAATGCTGGGGAGCTAACAGGTATAATCGCTTAAATGTTCCGACTTTGAAAAGTCCAAGACAAATTGCAGTAGCCAAAAGTCACGCATGCGCACTTGATGATGATGGGGTTAAGTGCTGGGGTTATTATAGTTCCAGCACCAATGTTCCCCCCCTTAAAAATCCACAACAACTAATAGTTGGTGATTGGTACAGTTGCGCACTTGATGATGATGAAGTTAAATGCTGGGGAACACATGCAGATCTTTTGGGGTTTAATAATTCGTATAGTGCATTTTTAGTTTTAGGTGTAGAGGACGATCTTTATAAGATTTCTCGTGATGATAATGCTGGTATAACAGATCTTTCTCGAATATTTCCAATGTTTTTGGCTTACGTCTTCAAAAACGAACTGCGCTTCTTTTATTCCTTTGATAAATTATTTGGAGAAAAACTTTTTAAGATATTTGGACTTCATTCAAAATACTCAAAACTATTTACGCTTTTTCACTCTGAGCTAAAAAAAGAAATGAGACTCATTGATACTGAGGAAAAATATCGCTTTTTATGGAATAAGGATATTTATCTACCCTACGGCCATGAATTCTTCTCTGAAGCACAAGCTCCTTCTAACGATGAAGAAAGAGCTCAACTTTTAAATGTTTTAGTTGAATCAATCAAGACAACGATGTCGCTTATGTCTGATGAATATAAACAGCGGGCCAGTGGCATCATTTTAAAGCTGGTGAGTGGTATGAGTGCGGTGACCCTTGATGAGACGGCAGAGTTTGTAAGCGATGCGGGATTAAATCCGTATATAAGGCCACGAGTGAAATTGCAGATGGAGCTTATACGGCTACTTGGATTATAGGAGTTTGAGATGAAAATGATTTATGTATTAGTTTATACCTTTGCTTGCATGATCAGTTTTTATGCGAGCGCGGAGCATGAGTGCAAGATAAATATGTGGGAGAAGGTAAAGTGCAACGGAGACAACAGTTATGGGCAATGTGATGTGCCTGAACTTAAAAAACCAGAGTGGGTGATGGTTGGGAAAAATCACACATGTGCGCTTGATAAAAATGGAGTTAAGTGTTGGGGTGATAATCAGTATGGGCAGACTATTGTTCCAGCTCTTAAAAACCCCAGATCAATTATTATTGATGACGACTATGCATGCATTATCGATGATACAGGTGTGAAGTGCTGGGGAGATAATCGATACGGTCAAACCAGTGTTCCCTCTCTTAGAAAAATAGTTAGATTATTTAAAGGTCCTGTCGGGCCTTGTGTAGAAGATGTATCAGAAATTGGAGTGAAAAGAGAAGTATGTTGGGGTAACAATGTTGAAGTTAGACTATTATCACTTAATGAGAGTCAATTTAAGCCAATTGCACAGATGGAGAACTATCGGTGTGGCATTTATGATGGGTATGTGGAATGTTGGGGGAGGTTGAAAGAAAATATTCTTTATGTGATCAATGGAAAACCTGAAATGATAGCAGTTAGTAGTAGAGACTCTTTCTTTACTCTTGATAAGGGAGAAATTAAATGCTGGGGAGATACGTATTGCCAGAAAACTCGGTTACCACCTCTTAGAAAAGTGAGAAAAATTTCATCTAGGCTTGACGATTATAGCGGTTACCGTTTTACTATTTTCGTAGAGGATGAATCCTCTGTCGGTGTTAAAAGAAAAGTTTGCTGGGGTTATGAGCGTGATGAAGTTGAAATACTGTCTCCCAGTCTTGATCAATTTACAGATATCGCATACGGATATGGATTTGGATGCGGATTTTACAAAAACTCTCTTGAGTGTTGGGGAAAAAATGAATATGGAGGGGCGAGTGCTCCACTTCTTCAAAACCCAAGTCAAGTTATTGTTGGAAGGTATCACGCCTGCGCTATTGATGATAATGGTGTGAAGTGCTGGGGCGATAATAATTATGCACAAAACAATGTCCCATCTCTTAAAAATCCGAGACAAATTGCTACCTCTGATGAAAATACTTGCGCCATAGATGATGATGGGGTTAAGTGCTGGGGCGATAATAATTATGGACAAAACAATGTCCCAGCCCTTAAAAATCCGAGACAAATTGCTACCTTTGATAAAAATGTTTGCGCCATAGACGATGATGGAGTTAAGTGTTGGGGAAATAATGAATCTGGACAAAACAATGTTCCACCTCTAAAAAATCCAAAACAAGTTGATATTGGATATCTACACGTTTGTGCTCTTGGTGATAATGGGGTTAAGTGCTGGGGAGGTAATGGGGATGGACAAACTAATGTTCCACCACTTCGAAAAGTTTTGGAAATATCAGTTGATGGTTATGTAACATGCGCATTAGATGAATCTCCTACGAGGGTTAAAAGGAAAGTTTGCTGGGGTTATAAGCGTGATGAAGTTAAAATACTGTCTCCCAGTCTAGATCAATTTACAAACATCATTGATGGAACAAAGTATCAATGCGGATTTTACAAAGGATCGGTTGAGTGCTGGGGACATAATGAACAAGGACAAGCCAATGTTCCACTTCTTAAGAACCCTAGACAGGTTGTGATGGGATTTAGTCATACCTGCGCTCTGGATGATGATGGAGTTAAGTGTTGGGGAAACAATAGACATGGAGAAATCAATGTTCCACCTCTTCGCAACGTTAACAAATTATATGTGGATGGGTGGTACACAAGTTGTGCTGAGGATCAATCCTTGCTTGGTATTAAAAGAAGTGTGTGCTGGGGGCAAAGGCGTCAAATTAAGATATTGCAACCAAATGTGGATCAATTTACCGATATTAAGTATGCATATGGATCAAATTTTAAATGCGGACTTTATAAAAATTTTTTGGAATGTTGGGGAGATCCAGGTTTTGAAGTGACACAAATTTCTCCATTTAAAAATCCTAAGCAGGTTGTTGTGGGAAAGCATCACGTCTGTGTTCTTGAGGATGAAGGAGTACAATGTTGGGAGGAGAGTTCCTGGCCTGCAGTAGTTCCACCGCTTAGAAATCCTCATCAAATCGCTGCAGGAGAGTTTCATACCTGTGCTTTAGATGATGATGGAGTTAAGTGTTGGGGTAATAATAGTGATGGACAAGGAGATGTTCCATATCTTGAAAAACCAAGACAAATTGTTTCTGGAGGAAACTATACCTGTGCTATAGATGATGATGGAGTTAAGTGTTGGGGTAAAGATGCAAAACTTTTTGATTTAAACAACACATATGGTGATTTGTTGGTTGTTGGTACAAAAGATGGGATTGTAAAAATATCAAAAGAAGATAATGCTGGGGTTACTAATCTTTCTCAAGCTTTTTTTATGTTTTATCCATACATCTTTAAAAACGAACTCCGCTTTTTTTATTCCTTTGATAAATTGTTTGGAGAAAAATTATTCAAGATTCTTCTTCCTGGATCAAAGTATTCTAAGCTTATGGCATTATTCCACTCAGAACTTAAAAAAGAAATGGGACTCATTGATAGCGACGAAAAATATCGCTTCTTATGGAATAAGGAGATTTATCTACCTTACGGTCATGAATTCTTAACTGAACCATCTGCTCCAGAAAATGATGAAGAAAGAAAGCAGCTTTTGAATGCTTTGGTGGAATCAATCAAAACTACAATGCCACTTATGAGTGATGAATATAAACAGCGGGCCAGTGGTATCATTTTAAAGCTGGTGAGTAGTATGAGTGCGGTGACCCTTGATGAGACGGCAGCGTTTGTAAGTGATGCGGGATTAAATCCATATATAAGTCCACGAGTGAAACTGCAGATGGAGCTTATAAGGTTGCTTGGGTTGTAGGAGTTTGAGATGAAAATGATTTATGTATTAGTTTATACCTTTGCGTGCATGATTAGCTTTTATGCGAGTGCTAAGCATAGTTGTGAGATTAAAGACGGAAAGGTGGTTTGTAGTGGGGATAATTATTATGGGCAGTGTGATGTGCCGGAACTTAAAAATCCAAGACAAGTTGTTGCTGGAGATGACTATACCTGTGCACTTGATGATGATGGAGTTAAGTGTTGGGGAGATAATCATAGTGGACAAACCAATGTTCCACTTCTTCGAAAAGTTTCAGAAATATTTTCTCATGATGATCCCTACTCTTATGATGATCACACCTTCTGTGCGATTGATGAATCCCTTGTAGGCGTTAAAAGAAAAGTTTGTTGGGGTTCTTTAGACAAGGTTGAAATATTGTTCCCAAGTCTTGATCAATTTTCAAACATTGTGAAGGGAGAATATCACGAATGTGGATTTTATAAAGGAATTGCTGAGTGCTGGGGAAAAAATAATTTTTGGCAAGTCGATGTTCCTCCTCTTGAAAACCCAAAACAATTTGCTTTTGGATCTGAACACACCTGCGCTTTAGATGATAATGGAGTTAAGTGTTGGGGGAATAGTTGGTACGGGCAAACCAATGTTCCATATCTTCTAAAAGTTCTTGAAATATCAGCTACTGGAGACAACTCATGTGCAATAGACGAATCCCCTACGGGTGTAAGAAGAATCGTTTGCTGGGGTAGTAAAAGAACAATTGAAATACTATCCCCAAGTCTTGATCAATTTACAAACATTGTAAGCGGAAAAGGGCACCAATGCGGACTCAATAAAGGATTGGTCGAGTGTTGGGGAGATAGTGAATATGGGCAAGCCTATGTTCCATATCTTCGAAAAGTTCTTGAAATATTTGTTTCTGATAATACTTCATGTGCAGTAGACGAATCCACCGTTGGTGTTAGAAGAAAAGTTTGTTGGGGACAGGAGGGGAACATTGTCGAAATATTATCGCCAAGTCTTGATCAGTTTAAAAATATTATAAAACAAAGTAGTTATCAATGTGGATTTTACCAAGGATCACTTGAGTGCTGGGGAAATAATAATTACGGACAAGCCAATGCTCCATTTCTAAATAACCTAAGACAATTTGCTTTTGGATCTGAACACACCTGTGCACTTGATGATAATGGTGTTAAGTGCTGGGGGTCAAATTCTAATGGACAAACCGATGTCCCGACACTTAAAAACCCTAAACAAATTGCAGCCGGAAAAGAACACAACTGTGCGCTGGATGATGATGGAGTTAAGTGCTGGGGCAAAAATGCTGATTTTCTAGATTCAAATAATTCGGATAGCGAGGTTCTTGCTTTAGGTGCAAAGAATGGTTTTTTTAAAATTTCTAGAGATGATAATGTTGGTATAACAAATTTATCAGAAATATTTCCCATGTTCTTATCATACGTCTTCAAAAATGAACTCCGCTTCTTTTATTCATTCGACAAAATATTCGGGGAAAAACTATTCAAGATTCTTTCTCCCGGATCAAAGTATTTAAAGCTGATGGTGCTTCTACATACAGAACTTAAAAAAGGAATGGGACTCGCTGATACTGATGAAAAATATCGCTTTTTATGGAATAAGGGGATTTATCTACCTTACGATCATGAATTCTTAACTGAACCATCTGCTCCAGAAAATGGCGAAGAAAGAAAACAATTACTAAATGTTTTAGTTGAATCAATCAAAACTACAATGCCACTTATGAGTGATGAATATAAACAGCGAGCCAGTGGCATCATTTTAAAGCTGGTGAATAGTTTGAGTGCAGTGACACTTGATGAAGTGGCAGAATTTGTAAGTGATGCAGGAATCAATCCGTATATAAGGCCACGAGTGAAGTTGCAGATGGAGCTTATAAGGTTGCTTGGGTTATGAGAAATAATAAATTTAGGGAGATTGTGATAATGAAAATAATATATGCCTTGGTTAGTGTTTGTGCTTGTATGATCAGTTTTTGTGCGAGTGCAAGACATTGGTGTGAGATTAAAGATGGGAGTGTGGTTTGTAACGGGGATAATGAACATAGGCAGTGCGCAGTGCCTTCGCTTAAGAATCCAAGACAAGTTGCCACAGGGATTTATTTCTCCTGTGCACTTGATGATAGTGGAGTTACGTGTTGGGGAGATAAAAGTTATGGACTGACCGATGTTCCACGTCTAAAAAATCCAAGGCAGATTGCAGTCGGAGGCAACAATATTTGTGCTCTTGATGATGATGGGGTTAAGTGTTGGGGGGCGTATAGTTATTCTTTTGAAAAACTTCCACTTCTTAAAAACCCAAGACAGGTTGCAGTCGGATATTCTCACGCATGTGTCCTTGACGATGATGGGGTTAAGTGTTGGGGAGATAATTATTTCCATCAAACCGAAATTCCACCTCTTCGAAAGGTTTTAAGAATATCTGCCTATGAATTCATATCATGTGCAATTGATGAATCTTTGGTGGGAGTAAAAAGATACGTTTGCTGGGGGGCGGTGCCGGATGCTGGTACTAAAATATTGTCTCCAAGTCTTGATCAATTTACAAATATTACAAACGGAGGAAAATATCAATGCGGTTTCTTTAAAAACTCGCTTGAGTGTTGGGGCGAGGGTGTTATTGATCCAGCGATTAATAACTCTTATGGTGAATATATCGTTGTTGCTGATAAGAGGAAGTTTTACAGAATTGAAAACGAGACTAATTCTGAATTAGAAGATCTTTCTTTCGTTCCAAGTATGTTACTATCTTATATCTTCAAAAACGAACTCCGCTTCTTCTACTCCTTTGATAAAACGTTTGGAGAAAAATTATTCAAGATTTTTCCTCCGGGATCAAAGTATTCTAAGTTGATGGCATTATTCCACTTAGAGCTTAAAAAGGAAATAGGACTCATTGATACTGAGGAAAAATATCGCTTCTTGTGGAATAAAGAAATTTATCTGCCTTATGGCCATGAATTCTTAATTGAACCATCTGCTCCTTCTAATGACGAAGAAAGAAAACCATTACTAAATGTTTTAGTTGAATCAATCAAAACTACAATGCCACTTATGAGTGATGAATATAAACAGCGGGCCAGTGGCATCATTTTAAAGCTGGTGAGTGGTATGAGCGCAGCGACTCTTGACGAGGCGGCAGAGTTTGTAAGCGATGCGGGATTAAGTCCGTATATTAGGCCACGAGTGAAATTGCAGATGGAGCTTATACGGCTACTTGGATTATGAGGGATAGTGGAATGATTAATAATTTAAGCGAAATGTGGGCGCTGCGTACCAACGGGAATATCCTGAGGGCCAATGATTTATTTATCAAGGAAGTGGTAAAGATTGGTTACCCTCTTAATGCGGGCATCGTGGAGAAATATCAATTTCTTAAGGGAAAGACGGATATTAATTTTTTACTTCTGGATATTTCCTTTAAACGAAGTGCTTTGCATGCCAAGAGAGCACTGGATGAGGCCTTGGAGCTTCAGAAGCTTTTAGCGGAAGATAAACACTACGAAAAAGATGGCTTTTTCTATTTACAGATGGGACTTTTTTACATGGGGGTCAGCCTTTATTCCAAGGCCTTTGATCAGTTTATCCAGGTTAGAAAAGATAATTCCACGATGAAAGATTATTTGTACGGACGGTTTAATCTTATCCTGACGATGGAGGCGCTTGGATATCAGTATGATGAATATTTGATGGAGTTTGAATCGGATTTTAGTTCTTATAATGGGCAGACAGATTATGAGAGCTTGATGCAGCAGTTTCTGGCCTTGAAGATCAGGTTTCATTTTTTTATTGAGAAAAACTTTTCTAAAATTGAAGAGCTGGTGTCTCGATATAAAATTGAAGGACAAGGATATTATTTTTTAAGTTTTATCGCCAAACTTCCTTGCTTTAATGTGGATAAAATCAAAAAATATATAGAAGCACAAAAAGTATCAGTCAGTGAGAAGCATTGGCTGAACGCTTACCGCCTGCGAACTTTTAGTGAGCTTTTGGTGGTGGATGATTTAAAAGATGATGTCAAGCTTGAATCCGTTGTCGAGCGGGTGTATTTATGGACCTGGCGCTGGTTAATGGCACCTGATACCAATCTTTTTTATAAAATCGGGGAAGTGATTAAGCATCTGAATCTTAGGGCCCATGAGCAAGAGGTAACTCATGAGCATTACCAAATGCTGGAAAATTCTCTGCTTTGGATTTCACTGTTTCAAGGAGCAGGATCAATCTGGTGCAACGAAATTTTAAAAAAGATCAACTATGCCAAGGTCAGACCATGTGATTTCTTTTCTTATGAGAAGAAAATAATTGAAATTTACCAGGCGCAAAAGGAAAAAAGAAATATTATTGCCGATGATATGATTTTGGAATTAACAAATATTATAACCCCGGAGTTTGTTTTACCTGAGCTACTTACTGCCAATAATATGCTTTCCTCGGGATTAAAATCACTTATTAATACTAATATTACTATTGATAAGGGTGTGGTGATTGATTTTTCCCTGATGAAGACAAGCTTTTTAAAAAATAAAAAAATATTTAAATATATTGAAAATGAACACCTGGTTAAATTGTTCAATGTGTTTGAAAATAAGATGGTGTCATCCAAACAAGAAATTCTCCTTTCTTGTTTTGGCCTAAAGGAATTTAACTACGATATTCATTCCAATAAACTTGCCAATTTATTAAGTAGGTCCAATAAGGAATTACAAGATCTTGGTAAATTTCAAATTCGCCAGGATGTAATCAGGCTGATTGGTGATTTTAAAATTGAAGTTTTGGGGGCATGCAAACATACCTCCCAATGTTATCCATTTTGGGAAGCCATGGAGTTTGAAAAGGATATTCAAAAGGAAGCATCTTTAAGGCCCAAGCTGGATAAGCTGGCGGATAAATGGTTTTCTAGAAAGGAGTTGGAACAGATACTTAATTTTTCAAAATCCAACACCACTAGAAAAATTAATCAGTGGTGTGAAGAGAAAATTCTTCTTAAAAAAGGGTTGGGGAAAAAGACCAAATATTATTTTGTTGAAAATATAAAAGATATGTTTGTATAGGATAAGGGGCATTTATGAAAATTGGCTTATGTTTGATAATGGTGATGTGTTCTTTTTTGACACTGGCAGAAGAAAAGTTCGTGTTGAAGGTAAAAAGTTTTCCGGATGATTTTAAGCATTTGGAAAAAAATGGTAGCGGAGTTATTATCAAGTACGGGACAAAATACTACGTATTGACTTCAGATCATGTGGTTTATCATGGGAGAATCAAGGATAAGATTACTCATGTGCTGCTTGATGAGAATGAAAATCAGATAAAGATGGATTTGCTGGCCGCACACGTGGGAATGGGGGTAGCTCTTTTATCTATTTCGAGTGATCAAGAGTATCTAGTGAAAAATTACGTGGATGAATCACAATTTGCAAGCTTGCCAGAAATGATTGCAAGTCAATCGGTAACCACTATAGGTGTCCCTTTTGATTCTTTAAATGTGAGCGCGCATACCGGTACGATCATCAATCCTGGAAGTGAGAGACATGAGGTGCCGCTTGCCAAAAAGCTACTGGAAGTGATGGCCCATACTGAATATGGTATGAGTGGTGGTGCCTTGATGGATCAGACTTTGGATAAATTTTTAGGCATTATTTCTCATCAGTATCTGTTAAACCGTTTGGGACTTCCACCACTTTTAAACCAGCATAGCTCCAGTATTGGTGGCGGTGAGGCCATGATTGGTCTTGTGATACCTGCATGGTTTATTGATGATTGGGTGAAAAAGGTCACCCAGGATATCAGCGAAAATCAATTGGAATTTAATCTGGCTGACCAGTTAAAAGGCATTGATTCAATGACTATTGATGGCCTTCGCTTTAATTTCACCAGCTGTGTAGATGAAAAAATGGATAAAGCAATTTTGAATGATGGAGGAGATGGGGCCGGCATTGGGGGTAATCTAAGACTGGGGAGAGGAAAAAAATGTAAGCTGAAAATTTCCCCGGTTATAAACGTTGGTGCCGATCAAGTCTGGTCTTTCCAATCTGGTGAGTGGTTCAAGACTTTGAAAAATAAACTTCGCTACCAAAATACTTACGCAGAATATAGTTCAATCTGGTTCAAACAAAATGATAAAATATTACCGGTTTATAATAGTTTGATTGATTTTTTCAAATTGATTGAAAAGGGCGGGATACCTATTGGAAAAATTTATTCCCCCTTCGTTGAGGAAAATAAAATTGAAGAAAATATTATTAAAGATACCAAAGCACTCAAAGAGCTTGTCAGTAGTATCCCTTTTTCTAGTGAAAGTGATTTGAGTGTGTTTTATTTCTATAGCAACCTCATGGAATTAATTGGTCTGCTGGAAACACCAGATCCTGTGTTTGAATATATTTCTGATGCTAAAGTCCGAGATCTGCAAAATTCGCCGGCCTGGGATGTGATGTTTTCTAGCGAGTATTTTGATTTCGATTCTATGATCAAACTGCGCGCTTTGATTTTAAACATCAGGGATCAGCTCAATCAAGTCAGAGTGAACATTTAGCCATCCTGCATCCCCAAAAGGTACCCTCCCCAAAAGGTACGCCGTACCTTCATTTTTACACTATTTTTATACGCATTTCGCTATTATGAAATCAATAGTGGGGTGGTCCTATGAAAATTGATGTAATAATTTTGTGGGTGGTTTATTTTTTGATTCTTTCTGTGGCTGGAATAATGCTTGGAAAAATAATGGCCCATATTTTTAAAGAAAAAGGTGTCGCCCTAGAAGAAAAGATTTTAAAATTGATTGGAATAGATGCTTTCACTGCGATGAATTGGAAAGAGTATTTATTAGCAGTAATCGTTTTTAATTTTGTGGGGTTAATACTCCTCCAGCTCATATTAATGACACAACATTGGCATCCATTTAATCCCGAGGCAAGAAATGGGCTTTCATTTTGGATGGCATTCAATATTGCTACAAGCTTTGTAACCAATACTAATTGGCAAAATTATGGTGGGGAATCCACTCTTAGTTATTTTTCTCAAATGCTAGGACTCACGGTTCAAAATTTTTTAAGTGCTTCAACTGGTATGGCCGTATTGTTAGTTTTTATAAGAAGTTTGGTAAAAAAAGAAATTACTTTTATGGGAAATTTTTGGAGTGATTTAACTCGTTTTACGGTTAGAATTTTACTCCCTCTTTCATTTGTTTTTGCCTTATTTCTTATATCCCAGGGGGTACCCCAAACACTTAATGGAAGTGTTTCCGTGAAAACCTTAGAAGGAAAAGAGTTAAAAGTACCAGTTGGGCCGGTTGCTTCCCAGATTGCAATCAAAATGAATGGATCAAATGGAGGTGGTTTTTTTAATGCAAATGCTGCTCATCCATTTGAAAATCCCACACCTGTTTCTAATTTTTTTCAACTAATAACTATTTTGTTACTCCCCGTCTCATGTGTGTTCATGTTGATCTTTATGTTACCGCGAAAACAAGAAGGATATCCGGTTTTAGGTGTCATGACGGTATTGTTACTACTCGGTGTTGTACTCTCCTATTGGGCCCAGGTGCAGACTATTCCAATAACCCATATGTCGTTTAGAGAGGGTGTTGATTCCAGATTTTCCTTGAGTGAATGTTCGTTATGGTCTGTGGCAACCACTGCCGTATCCAATGGTTCCGTTAATTGTATGCATAGTTCCTTGTCACCGCTAGCTCAATTGGTTGCACTTTTTAATATGATGACTGGAGAAGTGATTTTTGGTGGAGTGGGTGCGGGATTATACGGGATGCTTTTATATGTTCTTATGACCGTTTTTTTAGCAGGACTCATGGTGGGGAGGACACCCGAGTATCTGGGTAAAAAAATTGAATCTAAAGAAGTCATTTGGGCCAGTTTTGCACTGCTTGCTCCGGGATTATTTAATCTATTGTTTTCTGCGTGGGCACTCAATTTTCAGTTGGGACTTGCCTCTTTATCACACTCAGGTTCGCACGGATTAAGCGAAGTTCTCTATGCGTTTTCTTCAACATTTGGAAATAATGGTTCTGCTTTCGCAGGATTAAACGCAAACACTACTTTCTATAATATCACTACGGGGTTCGCCATGTTATTTGGACGTTTTGCTGTGATTGTCCCCGTGTTGATTATAGCAGGTAGTCTTGGGCCTAAAAAGAAATCTCCAATTGGACCCGGAACCCTTAAAACGGATACTCTTCTTTTTGGAGTGTTATTATTCTCAGTAATTTTAATTCTTGGCGCACTGACTTTCTTCCCTGTACTTGTATTAGGGCCAGTAGCAGAACATTTGATTTTAAATATTTTTTAAGAGGTTTTTAAAATGAAAACTAGCGAGATGGAAATTAAAACATTGGATTATAAGAATGCTATAAAAGATTCTTTTATAAAACTTACCGTGCAGACCCAAATAAAAAATCCTGTAATGTTTGTGGTTTATTTTGGTTGCCTGATGGCCACAATAATATGCCTTTGGTCTTATTTTACGAACAAATTGAGTGTTTTTGATGTTCAAATTTGTATCTGGCTTTGGTTTACAATTCTTTTTGCGAATTTCGCAGAGGCAATTGCCGAAAGAAAAGGCAAGGCCCAAGCAGATACACTTAAAAAATCGCGTACTGATCTGGTTGCGAAAGTAGTTTCAGAATCAGGTATTTCCAATCTTTCTGCGGAATTTTTAAAAAAGGGGATGATTATTCTTTGCGAAGTGGGTGACGTTATACCAGCAGATGGTGAGGTCATTGAAGGTATTGCAAGTGTGGATGAATCGGCAATAACTGGTGAATCAGCTCCAGTTATTCGTGAAGCTGGAGGAGATCGTTCAGGCGTAATGGCCGGAACCAAAGTGGTTAGTGATTATATTAAAATTTGCGTAAGCTGTGAAAAAGGGGAAAGTTATCTAGATAAGATGGTATCGCTCATAGAAGGCGCAAAAAGAAGGAAAACTCCAAACGAAATTGCCCTTAATATTCTTTTGTGCTTTTTAACATTATTGTTTATTGTTTGTGTTTTTACCCTTAAATTTTTTGTGGTTTATCTAAAAGGGGGAACATTTTCCATAGATTCAACCGAATTGCTTATTTATATTTCGCTTCTGGTTTGTCTTGCTCCTACCACTATCGGAGCACTCCTGTCAGCTATTGGTATTAGCGGGATGGAGAGGCTTCTTCGTAGAAATGTTTTAGCTAAAAGTGGAAAAGCAGTAGAAACAGCCGGTGATATTGATATACTTCTACTTGATAAAACTGGAACAATTACTTATGGTGCTCGGATGGCATATGAAATCATTCCAGCTCCAAGCGTTTCAATTGATGATTTGGCACGGGCCACTTTTTTGGCATCTCTCGAAGATCAAACCCCGGAAGGGAAATCAATCATTCAATATCTCTATCATAAATTTCAAGTCACAAAATATAATATTCCAAAGGAAAGTGTTCGCTTTATTCCTTTTACTGCAGAAACCAGAATGAGTGGAGCTGACCTAATCGATGAAGATGGAAAAGCTTTTTCCTATATTCGTAAAGGCTCAACTGAAGCAATAAAAAAATATATTTTATCCTTCAGTGGTTCATTTCCATATGAAGTGGAAGAAACTTCAAGAAATATTGCTCAAATGGGCGGAACACCATTGGTTGTATCCATTGATAAAGAAGTTCTTGGAGTGATTTATTTAAAAGATATTGTAAAAACCGGAATCAAGGAGCGATTTGAAGTTCTTAGAAAAATGGGAATACGTACTGTTATGGTGACAGGAGATAATCCTCTCACTGCTGCTACGATTGCTGCTGAAGCAGGAGTAGATGATTTTATCGCAGAGGCAACTCCTGAGGCAAAGTTAAAGCGTATTTTAAAGGAACAAAACCAAGGAAGACTGGTGGGAATGATCGGAGATGGCACTAATGATGCCCCTGCGCTTGCACAAGCTGATGTGGGAATAGCGATGAATTCAGGAACTCAAGCAGCAAAAGAAGCTGGAAATATGGTTGATTTGGATTCTGATCCGACAAAACTTCTTGATGTCGTTGAAACAGGAAAGGAGCTCTTGATGACCCGTGGTGCACTGACTACGTTTAGCATCGCTAACGATATTTCAAAATACTTTACAATTCTGCCGGCAGTATTAACAGGTGTGTTGGTGATTAATAATCATGATTTGGGAACTTATTTGAATATTTTAAATTTGGCTACACCTCAAAGCGCAATATTAAGTACAGTTATTTTTAATGCGATTGTTATTGTTGCTTTGATTCCTGTGGCACTAAAGGGTGTAGGTAGAGTTAAAAGATCAGCGCAAAGTTTGCTAACTCGAAATGTGCTGGTTTATGGCGTTGGTGGAATGGTTACTCCGTTTATTGCAATTAAGATTATCGATAAAATAATCACGTTTTTTTCTTTGATTTGAGGTGACCATGAAAAAATTAATTTATTCATCTGTTGGGGTAGTGTTTTTGTTTACAATTGTTTTCGGGATTCTATACCCTATATCGTTAGTGTATATGGGCAAGGGACTTTTTAAAGATAAATCAGTAGGTAGTTTTATATATGATAGTAAAAGCGGGAAAATGATTGGGAGTGAACTTATTGGACAAAATTGGATCAATCCCAGGTATTTTTTTGGAAGACCATCAATAAATAATTATGATCCAATGAATTCAGGGGGAAGTCAGTACGCTCCGATTAATCCACAACTAATAAACGAGATCAAGAAAAATACAAAAAAATATTATCAGGAAGGTGAAAATATTCCTGATGATTTGTTACTCTCATCAGGAAGTGGCCTTGATCCCCATATTTCTGTGGAGGGAGCAATATTTCAAATTTCTCGAATAGCAAAAGAAAGAAAACTAAATAAAGACCGTATTCGTATGCTGGTTTTAAGTCAAGTAGAGAAAAAAACGTTTGGTATATTGGGTCAAGATAGGATTAATGTATTAAAACTAAATCAAAAACTAGATCAGATGGAGTAATAAGGCATATACTTAAAGTATGGAAATAAACAAAAAAGCGAAACGGATCCTTGAGCATGTTAGCAAGAATGAAAGGGACATAAGGAAAGGGCGTTTAAAAATATTTTTGGGAATGGTTGCGGGCGTGGGAAAAACCTATGCCATGCTTAATGCAGCTCACTTGTTGAAAAAAAATGGATTAAACGTTGTTGTTGGAATTGTTGAAACTCATGGCCGAGGAGAAACTCAGCAAGTCCTTGAAGGCCTAACCATTCTTCCCAAAACTGAGATCCTTTACAAAAATAAAATATTTAAAGAACTTGATGTTGATGAAATTATCAGAAGACGACCGGAAGTAGTTCTTGTGGATGAACTGGCCCATTCTAATATCCCCGGTGTGCGCCATGAAAAAAGATACCAAGATGTTCTGGATATCTTAAATGAAGGGATCGATGTTTATACCACTTTAAATGTTCAGCACATTGAAAGTTGTGCAGGTCTTATTCACAATATTACTGGCGTTGTGATTTCTGAAACACTTCCTGACTCTGTCCTTGATAGCGCCAATGAAGTTGTGTTAATAGATCTAGACCCCGACCAAATCATTGAGCGTTTAAAATCCGGAAAAATATACCCAGCAGAGAAAATTCAATCCTCTTTAAATAATTTTTTTAAAAAAAGTAATTTAATTGCTCTTAGAGAAATTGTACTCAGGCTTCTTGCAGATAAAGTAAACGTTGAATTACGTGATCTTAAAGTGATTCACGGAATTCCACAAATTTGGAAAACAAGTTTTCGTATTCTTGTTCCAATACTTCCTTCAAGTGATGGTGAATATTTGATTAGAATGACTAGACGGATATCATCAGGCCTTAATGCACAGTGGATAGCAGCTCAAATTGATGGTCAGAGAAAAAATAACGAAAATGAAGAGCGTCATCAGAAAAAGAATGCTCTCCTGGCAAAGCAATTAGGAGCGGAGGTCACATCCATCCATGACACTAGTTTTTTAGAAGGAATGAGACGTTTAATTAAAGAATACCAAATCACGCATTTGGTATTTTCAAAAAAACAGAAAATGTTATTGAAACAACTTTCAATTTTGTCAAAAAGCTTTCCAGATGTAGATATTATTTTACTTAGTTCTGATAAAAAACAGATTCTATCGTCGAAAGCAATTTGGAAGGATGTCAGGCTTCAAGAATTTTGGATAAATAAACATTTTTTAATCTCAATGGGGTTACTGGGGTTGCTTGCAATCTCTTTGCATTATTTTCTCCCGGCAAAGGAATATCAAACAGCCGGAATGATTTTTTTACTTTTTTTAAGCATGAATTCCTTGTATGCTGTTCCTCTTGTCTTAGTTTTAATAACTGTAATAACTGGTTTGATTTGGAATTATCTTTTTATTCAACCTCGCTACACATTCAGTATCGCAGCACCAGAAGATTGGCTCATATTAATTGGGTTTTTATCCATTTCATTGATTGTAGGCCTTCAAACAGCAACAATCAGAAAAAAAAGTAAAATTGTTGAATCCATAGATGAGCGTCTAAGTTTCATGTATTTTCTTACCAAGAATATTTTTGAGGTTTCTGGAATTCAAACCATCGTTCAACTTGTACTTGACCGGTTGACCAAAAATTTTCAAGTCAAAGCTGGAATTATTCTGGCTAATAACGAAAAAGAAAGAAAGCTTGAAGGTTTTATTATGGGGGGGCTTACTCTGGAAGAAAAAGAATTGAGTGTGGCTCAATGGGTTTTCTTAAATGGGCGAAGTGCCGGTAAATTTACGGATACTCTAAGTTCTTCTGAAGGAATGTTTTTCCCAATAAACTACAAAAATATTGTTCATGGTGTTTTATGCTTATTGCCAGAGGAAGCATCATTTACAAATGATCAAATATCCATTTTTGAAGACGTTGCCCGTAATTTGGCGTTGGTTATTGAGAGAGAGCTATTAAGTGAAAATGCCAAAAATTTAAAAATCAGGGAGGCCTCTGAAAAAATTTATTCCACTCTTTTTAATTCAATTTCGCACGAATTAAAAACACCGCTTTCAGCAATCAATGGAGCCGCATCTTCTTTGCTTGATGATAAAATTTTAGAACATCCTGAAATTGTAAAAAAACTGTCCAGCGAAATAATCATTGGCTCAAAACGTATGCATGATTTAATTCAAAATCTTCTTGATATGAGCAGAATTGAAGCCGGCAAGGTCCAATTAAAGAAAGATTCCTATGATATTCATGAAATTGTTGGGAGTGTTCTTGCTTACGTAGAACAGTATTATCCAGAAAAAAAAGTGGAAGTGGTTTATGGGGAAGAAGCACTACCGTTAGCATATCTTGATGAAAGTTTGATAGAACAGGCCATTAAAAATATTGTGCAAAATGCTTGCATCTACACTTCGATGGAAACCTCCATTTTGATCAGTATTACAAGACAACATCGCTTTTTAAAAATTAGTATTAAAGACTCTGGCCCAGGGCTTCCACGTCATAATCCCAATATTGTTTTCGAAAAATTTTACCGCGAAGATAAAAAGAAAACCGGTGGAAGTGGAATCGGTCTTACGATAGTTAAGGCCATTATTGAATTGCATGATGGTACAGTTGAAGCAGATAATCATCCTGATGGTGGTGCCATATTTACTATTAAGATTCCCGCTTATCAGGAATAATGAGAGAAGATATGAATATTCTTCCAAAACGAATTTTGATAATTGATGATGAAATTCAAATTCAAAGATTATTAAATAGTTCGTTCTCGGCATATGACATTAAATGTATTGAGGCCATGACTGGGGCAAAGGGATTGGAGCTTGCAATTACTGAAAGGCCTGAGATGATAATTCTGGATGTTGGACTTCCAGATATTAGTGGTCTTGATGTCTTAACTCAACTGAGAAAATGGTCTAAAATACCTATAGTTATTCTTTCAGCAAAAAACGAGGAAGATACGATTGTATTTGCATTAGAAAATGGGGCAGATGATTATGTAACGAAACCATTTGGTTTTAAAGAATTGCTAGCAAGAATTAAAACCTCATTTCGTCGGGTCATACCTGAGGAAAATGTTGTTTTTATTTCCGGCGATTTACTGGTAGATTTTTCATCAAGAATTGTTTCGATCAAAGGAAAAGAAATTTCTTTAACCTCTACGGAGTTTGATCTTCTTAAAGTTTTTATTCGTTATGCTGGCAAAGTGGTGACTCATCAGCAGCTTTTAAGGGAGGTTTGGGGACCGCACTCTATAGAGTCACCTCAATATGTCAGAGTTTATGTGGGACATTTGAGACTAAAAATTGAGGAGAATCCACAGCGTCCAAAACATATTATAACCGAAATCGGCGTTGGCTACAGGATGAAGTTGAAACTTGATAATACTGGAGAAGTTTGATGGATTTTGTCGAGTCTATTATTGGTAGAACACTTTTGGGTAATCCTATCGCTGCTAGTTTTTCTCAGAATTTCTATAACGATAAATGGCTTTATTTAATAGCAGGGATACATGGAGATGAAATCGAAGGGATTTATCTCCTAAAGGAATTGTTGCCATGGCTTAAAGATTCAATCAAACTTACGATTCCATGCATATTGATTCAAAATATTGATGTTGATGGTTATCTTTTTCCTTTAAATAAAACTGAAAATGAAGCGACTATAAACAATCTTTTTCCAACGTCTTCCTTTCGAATTTTAGAAATTAATAATAGGTTTGCTTCAAATAAACAGCTACGTCCTGAAATAATAACTTTGATTGAATTATTTACAAACCATCCGCCTCAAATGTTAATCAATTTCAGAACTGCCAAGCATAATGCAAAAGTAATTTCGGTGGGTGAGAGTGGTTTAAGCTTGGCATCATATATTTCAAAATCTTTGAATTATCCAATGGTAGCTGACAATAATCCAACGCCAAGAACGATGGAAGCTTTTGTTTATGATTTTTTTCTATGCCCGGTGGTCGGTGTGCGCCTTCCACATTACACGGAGAAAAAAACTGTACAATCTATTTGTAAGGATACAATCGATTGTATCAAGCAGCTGCTTTCTGGCCAAATTTATTGATTATAATCAATCTTATATCAGCACTGCATCCCCAAAAGGTACGCCGTACCTTTCTAACAACGCCGTACCTTTCTAACAAAAAACTAACGTGCTAATCAGATCCATACCAAGTAAAAAAATTGTATTAACCTTTGATTGGAGATTTTATGAAAATGATTCTTGTTTTAGGTTTATGGGTAATGAGTTTGTCTCTTGGCGCAGTGACAAAAATAAATGGAGCTGGTGCGACTTTTCCTTATCCTATTTATTCCAAGTGGTTTAGCGAGTATCATAAACTTAAAGGTGATATTCAATTTAATTATCAATCAATTGGTAGTGGTGGAGGTATTCAGCAATTACTACAGCAAACTGTGGATTTTGGAGCTTCAGATGCTCCCATGAGCGATGAAGATTTAAAAAAAGCCAGCTGGCCGGTGTTACATATCCCGACGGTGATAGGTTCGGTGGCAATCGTTTACAACTTGGATGGTGTGCCCAATAATTTAAAAATATCCTCGAAGGTATTAACTGATATTTTTATTGGTAAAATCGTCAAATGGAATGATGAAGCTTTAAAAAAACTTAATCCTCAGATCAATTTACCAGATAAAGATATTTTAGTAGTTACTCGGGCGGATGGCTCTGGGACCACTGCGATTTTTACTGACTATCTAAGTAAGATTAGCAGTGAGTGGAAAAATAAAGTTGGTAATGGCAAAACTGTGTCTTGGCCTGCGGGGATAGGAGGCAAGGGAAACGAAGGCGTGACTGCGGTAGTTCAAAAAACACAAGGTTCGATTGGATATGTTGAACTGGCTTATGCCTTGACTAATAAATTAAATATTTTTTCGCTGGAAAATCTTGATAAAGTTTTTGTAACTCCTTCGGTAGAGGGCACATCTTTAGCCGCCGCTTCACTTTCGGATAAAGAATATTTGGGAGATTTACGTCTGTCGCTGGTGAATGCGAGCGGTAAACAGGCTTATCCGATCAGTGCTTTTACTTATATTCTTTTACCAGTAAAACAAAATAATGCTGAAAATAAGGAAGTTAGAAATTTTCTCCTCTGGGCGTTAACCAAGGGACAGCAGTTTGCCCCCGAGTTGCATTATGCAGCCTTACCTAAAAAACTGTCTGATTCTTTGATTAAAAAAATTAAAGCACTTAAAGACTAATATGCTTGAAAGTTTGCCCTGCCGACGTATGCAAAATCGGCAGGATCTGATTACTTTATGGTTAATGAGATGGTTGGCAGCAATGATTGTGCTGCTTTTAATTTTACTCGTCATTTTATTATGTAAACTTGCCCTACCTGCTATCTCAAAATTTGGTCTGGGGTTTATCTTGAGCGACACCTGGAATCCGATTACCGAAGAATTTGGGGCATTCCCTTTTATTATTGGAACATTAATAACGTCGTTTATGGCGCTACTGATGGCGGCGCCTCTTAGCGTTTCAGTGGCCTTATTTATATGTGAAATTTGTCCTAAACAATTGGGTAGGCTACTTGGCACTTTTGTTGAAATGATAGCGGCTGTTCCTTCTATTGTGTTTGGTCTATGGGGTATTTTCTCTCTTGCACCTTGGGTTCAAAATGTTGTTACACCATTTTTGAAAAACACCCTTGGTTTCTTGCCTTTTTTTCAAGGACCAAGCTACGGAATAGGAGTGTTAACAGCATCATTGATCTTGTCGATAATGATTACTCCGACTATTTGTACCTTTTGTCGTGAAGTATTTAACACAATTCCTTCTCAGACCAAGGAAGCCGCTCTGGCCCTTGGAGCAACCCGTTTTGAAATGATCAAAATTGCTATTTTAAAACCATCGTACTCAGGTATGATTGCGGGAATAGTTTTGGGGTTAGGCAGGGCGCTTGGGGAAACCATGGCCGTAGCGATGGTGATTGGAAATACTTCCAGATTATCCCTTTCTATTTTTGCCCCGGGATCGACGATGGCGTCAGTGATTGCAAATGAATATGCTGAAGCATCCAATGCGATCCATCTGGCTTCGCTTGGATATATTGCTTTGTTATTGCTAGCAATAACTTTGATAATAAATAGTTTTGCCCGATTCATTATCTGGAAATGGACACCTAAAATATGATTTGGAGAAAGACTAAAAATTATTTTTTTATTACTATATTAACTCTTTCAGGAATTGCTGTGCTCATTCCGCTTATCCTGATCATTATCTACGTAATTAAAATGGGTTTTAGTTCTCTTAATTGGCAATTTATAACCCATCTCCCAAGGCCAGTGGGAGAAAGTGGCGGTGGCATGGCCCACGCTATTGTGGGAACGCTTTTTTTGGTAGGTCTTGGAGGAATATTTTCCATTCCTTTGGGAATTATGCTTGGAACATATCTATCCGAATTCAAAAAAGACAAGATGGCAAAATTTTTAAGACATACCATTGATCTTTTTTCTGGAATACCTTCTATTGTAATTGGAATATTTGCTTATATACTGGTGGTCATTCCGTTCAAACATTTTTCCGCTTTAAGCGGGGGTGTCGCCCTTGGAATTATTATTTTACCCATAGTAACAAGAACCACAGAAGAAATATTAAAATTGATTCCGGGCACTACCAGGGAGGCTGGGCTCGCCTTAGGATTAAATCGAACTAAAATTATCTGGCATATTTTAATCAAAGGCAGTCGAGCTGGAATATTTACCGGTATTATTTTGGCCACCTCCAGGGCCGCAGGTGAAACAGCACCGCTTCTTTTTACGGCTTTTGGTAACAGTTATTTTTCTTTTCAACTTATGCAGCCCATGGCATCTTTACCTGCGCAAATTTATACTTATGCCATCTCACCTTTTGCTGACTGGCAAAGACAGGCTTGGGCCGGTAGTTTTGTTCTGATCATTATAGTCCTTGGACTCAATCTCTCTGCGCGTTTTTTTATGAGGCAAAAATCATGAGCGTACTCAAAGTCGAAAATTTAAATGCTTGGTTTGGTGATAATCATGTGGTGAAAAATATTTCATTGGATTATAAGGCCAATACCATCTCAGCCATTATCGGTCCATCAGGATGTGGAAAATCAACTTTTGTCCGTTGCCTTAATCGTATCCACGAGGAAGTACCTTCAGCCAAAGTAAGTGGAGCCGTTTATTTGCAGGGGAAAAATATCTATGGGCCCGGTGTTGATGCAGTTACCATAAGAAAAAATATTGGCATGGTTTTTCAAAAACCAACCCCTTTTCCTGCAATGAGTGTATTAGATAATGTGCTGGTTGGATTAAGATTTCAAGGTATGTGTAAAAAAACAACGCTGATGGAAATTGCTGAAGCCTGTTTAAAAAAAGCTGCCTTATGGGACGAGGTGAAGGATAAATTAAATCAGCCAGGAACGTCTCTTTCGGGAGGACAGCAACAAAGATTATGCATTGCCAGAACCCTGGCGGTCAATCCACCAGTGCTTTTAATGGATGAACCAACATCCGCTCTTGACCCTATATCTACGGCCAAGATTGAAGAACTCATGGACAATTTAAAAAATGAATATACAGTTATTATTGTAACTCATAATATGCAGCAAGCTGCCAGGATCGCGGATTATACCAGTTTTTTTATCTTGGGTGATTTGATTGAACATGGTCCAAGTTCGGAAATATTTACTAATCCGAAAAATAAAAAAACCGAAGATTACGTTACGGGCAGATTTGGTTAAAAGAGGTGCGACAATGGATATCACTCCTATAAAACTTAAAGAAAGTGTTTTAAAGATGGCTGAATTAGTTGAAACAAATTTACGCCAATGTCTTGATGCAAAAGTTTCTATGCAAGAAATATCTCACATCGAAGATCAAATAAATAAAATGCATAAAGGTAATGATGACCAATGCTACACATACCTGGCGTTGGCAGCTCCGCATGCCAAAGATTTAAGGGTTCCGATAGCTGTATTAAAAATCAATTGTGATTTGGAGCGAATGGGGGACATCGCCATTTCCATAAAACGATCTCATCAAAAATTAAGACAAACACCCATGGAGATTGAGCTTATGTATGGGGAAACTCATCTTATGGCAAATAATGCTTTTAGTTCTTTTGAGCATGCTGATATTGCTCAAGCCGAGGAAGTCATTCGTCATGATGAAATGATTAATCAAATGGAAACCAAGATTATCAAAAGTTATCTGGAGCTTGCCAAAGATGGAAAAATGCGAGTTAAGGACGCTTTAAGAGTGATTGATATAGCTAAAAATTTAGAACGACTTGGGGATCACGCCACAAATATTGCGGAAGATCTAATATTTTTGGAATCTGGAAAAGATATTCGACATACTGGCAAACTTAAAAATTTTTAAAAGAAAAGGTACGCCGTACCTTCATCTGGATATAATAATTCCGAGCGTGTAGCGTTCAATTGAATGGTTATAATCTATTAAAGAATCGCCATAACCTTTAAAATATTCCACAAAAGGGGCAATCCAGCTATTAGTTGCGATGGAACAGTTACCCTTGTAAGCACCATACTTTGTTTTATGATTGTATCTGGCCAGATTATAGAAGTGAACTTTACCCATAAACCAAGTTATTTCCAATTCAAAATTTCCATAGTAATCATCAATGGATCGTTCCTTACCCATGTCTTTATAGTATGGTGCCAAGGCTTGCTCCTCCGAGAGCGTCAGCCAACCCTTGAGTGAAGTTTTAACTAGTGCGGTATTAAGATTAAGTTTCAAGTATGATCTGTTATAGGCCCTGGAATTGGGTTCGGATTTGCCATTGGATTCATGCTCAATACCCAGATCAACATTAAAATTTTTTCCCGCCGATTTTAAAAAAACATCGGGATTGTAGTTATGTTCCCTAAAGGGCCTGGATTCTTTGGCGCTATAGACTTGCCAAAAAGATTTCTGGGTGTAGGCAGCGAACAACACCGTTTTTTCAGGATTACCAATTACGGGAAGTTTTATGCTAAACTGAAAAATAAATTCAGTGTCGTTACGACCGTTTTTAAGTTTGTGAACGTATCCCAGTGGCGAGATAAAATTATGTTTATGATTTAAAAAATTAACCGTCCTTCCCCGATCAGTCGTACCATCTTGTTGGGAAAAAAGAGGGGTATTGAGGAAAATAAATATAAGAAGACAACCAAACTGCTTTTTATTCATTTGTTTATTTATTCATTATCTGAATTTGTTGAACTTGTTAAAAGTCTAACAACGAAAATAAACAAAGGCAAAAAACTTTTAATCGGTGCATCCCCAAAAGGTACGCCGTACCTTGTAAGAAAAAGAGAAGGGGCATCACTTATCATGATGTTTTAAAATGAAGGAGGGGCCATGAATAGACGAAAAACCGTGCTTATAACTGGGGCCAATAGAGGGATTGGTTTTGAAGCGGCCAAGGAGCTTGCAGAGAGTGGCCATCGGGTCATTTTAACGGCAAGAAATAAGGAAAAAGGCATAAAGGCATGTGAGAATATCAAAGGTGAAGTGATTTTTCATTTGCTTGATGTTACCCAGAGTGAAAGTGTAGAACGGTTAGCTAAATTTATTGGAAAAGATATTGGTACGATTGATGTATTAATCAATAATGCTGGTAGTATGTTTGATCCGAGGCGCTTTGAAGCGAATCCTGCGAATCCCTTGGATTCTTCGGTCGCTATTTTAAACCAGACATTACAATTGAATTTTGTGGGAGCCTATGATGTAACCAAACAAATTTTGCCCTTTATGAACAAAAAAGAGCGAGCGGATATTATTAATGTTTCTTCTGGCATGGGGGCATTACACGAAATGGGGGTGGGAACTCCCGCTTATCGTATTTCAAAAACAGCCTTGAATGCGCTTACTAAGGTATTGACTGCAGAGTTTGAAAACACTGACCTTCATATCAACTCGATTTGTCCCGGGTGGGTACGGACTGATCTTGGAGGGGTTGGGGCGACTCGCTCCCTTGAGGAGGGGGTTATGGGTATCGTCTGGATTGTTAATGAAGAACCAGAATTGAGAGGGCAATTTATCCGGGATAAAGAACAGCTTGATTTTTAGCATTGTAGGTTGTGATACAAATATTTTGTAAATTATTTTGTAGAATAGACACCAAACTGCCGGTCTTGATAGTTCTTGATAGTAAATTATCAGCAACCAAGGAGGCCTTATGGAAAATAATCAAAAAACCAATGTAGTAGGTTGGTTTGAAATCTATGTTGAAAACATGAATAGAGCCAAGAGGTTTTATGAGTCGGTATTTAGAGTTGAGTTAGAAAAGTTGGAAAACCCTGTGGCATTCGAACCTGAGATTGAAATGTGGTCTTTTCCCGGGGATATGGAAGTTTATGGTGCGTACGGGGCATTGGTTAAAAAGCCTGGTTTCTCGTCTGGAAGAAACAGTGTTTTGATTTATTTTGCCTGTGAGGATTGTGCAGAAGAAGAGTCGCGCATTAAAGAATTCGGCGGTAAAATTGAAAAACCGAAATTCTCTATAGGTGAATATGGTTTTATTTCCTTAGCATACGATACGGAGAGCAATTTAATTGGCCTACACTCACTTAAGTAATGATTTCGTCAACAAAAGGAGGGTTAAATGTCTAATACAATTCATTTACATCGTGTCCTTAGCGCACCAACTGAAAGGGTGTATCGTGCTTTTGTAGATCCAGATGCCATGATCAAGTGGTTTCCGCCTGATGGTTTTACGGGCAAGATTCATAAAATCGATGCTCGGGCCGGAGGTGAATATAAAATGTCATTTACCAATTTTTCAACGGGTAAGGTTCACTCTTTTGGTGGAAAATATGTTGAGTTAAAGCCTAATGAGCAAATTAAATACATTGATCGTTTTGATGATCCAAACTTGCCGGGTGATATGCAGGTAACGGTTACCTTTCGCAAAGTCAGCTGTGGCACTGAGCTTACAATTTCGCAAGAAGGGGTACCGGAGGTGATCCCCATAGAGTCATGTTATCTGGGATGGCAAGAGTCTTTGGCCATGCTGGCTAACTTAGTGGAACCTGAAATTCCAGATGAAGGTTAAACTGCAGTGAGTGATCATCTGATCACAACGCTTGGTACGCTTTGCATCCCCAAAAGGTACGCCGTACCTGCCACAAAAATTGGTCACCGAATGTCTGGTTGAACCCAATATATTCGTGGATTTAATTATTGATTTAGCTGGAGATTTCAAGTTGTTCTAAGATCAGTTCTAACCTCTTGAATTAGGTAAGGTATAATTGAAAAATTAGCCATACGTTCAATTATATGAGGGAGGGGGCCTGGTATGAAACGAATACAGATAGTGACATTAGTGATCATGTCTATGTTGGTTCTTTCTTGTGTGCCAGGTGTGGCAAAAAAATGTAAGCAAGATGAGATACTGGTGAAGGGTATGTGTGTTCCACAAGATGGTGAAGTGATTGCAACCCCTACTCCATCTCCCGTAGTGTTGCCAACCTCCACGCCCACACCAATTCCTGCCATCACTCCCACCATTTCACAAAATCAAAGTTGTGGGGTAACGCCTCATAACGGTACTGAGAGTAGGATCGCCTATAGCGTAAGCAGTGTCCCCGCCGGGCAGAGCTGTTCGAGCTATCAACAAACTCAAACTAAAATTTGCAATAATGGTATTTGGTCAGTTTGGTCTGGTAACTATACTTATCTGAGTTGTATTGTCCAACCTGCGCTTGGTTGCGGAAATATAGCCAGTGGTCAGTTTGAAATGCGTACTCGCTATCAGTCAGCCAATGTCAGCGAAAACAGTGTGTGCGTTTCAGAAATTCAAAATCGTCAATGTGTAAATGGTCAGCTAGGTGCCTGGTCAGGTAGCTATGCTCATAGTTCATGTGTGGTATCAAGAATACGATACGAGAGTGCTGCGGTATCAAGTGGGGCCACTTGTAAGCAACAAACTCAGCTTATGACCTGCGAGAATGGGGTGTGTGGGGTATGGGTGCCCAGTAACTATACTTTTTCCAATTGTTCCATTGAAGGGAATGATGGCAATATTGCCTACTTTGATTTAAAGAAGGATGCGATGGGATGGACCATTTTTAAACCTTCGATGGATAGCAGAATATTATATGTAAGTGCTGCTGGAAACGACTCGACAGGTGTGGTGTATGCACCCAATAATTCTGCTATTGGTAGTAATCCCTTCCAGCCGACTGGAGCCATTTCTGCTTTTAAGACGTATTCTGCCGCCTTTGGACAAACACGTGAGGGGTATTCCGATTGGATATTATTTAAAAGAGGGGACTCCTTTAATCAAGTCATAGGGAATCAAGTTAGAAGCGGGCGATCTGCTTTTGAACCTTTTTTAGTGGCATCATATGGCAGTTCTGGCATGAGTCCGGTTTTATTACTGGATTCCATAACTGGTTATAATCCTCAACGTACGAAGCAATGGATAGCACTCTCAGGAATTTCCTTCTATGCATATAAACGGGATCCTCAAAATTCAAGTTTTAGCATGGAAGCGGCTAACCCTGCAGGGTTGGATATTTATTCAGCGGGGGATCATTCAATCAAAAATATTCTGATTGAGGGTTGCAAGTTTATGTTTGTAAATGGGAACGTTATCCAGGGGGAAAATACTAAAAATGCCCTTGTCAGACGCAATGTTTTTTTACATAGCTATAGTAAATCGTCTCACGCCCAAGGATTATATTCCGGGAGTGTGGAAGGTTTGATCGTGGAAGAAAATATTTTTGATCATAACGGCTGGCTCGTTCAATCTTCTGGAGGAAATGTTCAAGCTGGTGGGCAGGCGACTATGTTTAATCATAATACCTATATTGGGGATAGTAAAAGTGTTGTCTTAAAGGGCAATATTTTTTCCAGACCTTCCAGTATACAGAATAAATTTACGGCAAATAAAGGTGAAGCGAGTTCCAGCTTAATTACGGTAGAAAATAATTTTTACATTGACGGCGAAGTGGGACTATCCCTCGGTGGAAACACTGATGGTCCGTTGCGATTCAAGGATGTCAAGTTTATCAACAACGTTATGACGGATATGAATATTTCCCGTCCTACCAACCGAACTCTGGCGTGGGCCATTGATATTCTGGATTGGGATGGTGGCCTGATTGATAACAATTACATTATCAATTCAGATCATGGGAATTCTTTTGTTTTTAGACATATTGGAACATCTAGAAATGTTACCATAAGTAATAATCATGTTTATAATTTTAAAAATTTAGGTACTCTCTTTGGGATAAGCGGATCTAAAGGGGACGCTGCGACTAACATGGTTTTTTCCAATAATAAGATTCAACTGCCTGCCAGTTATGGCCGCATGATTTCTGCTGATTATGTCACTAAGGGAAAGTGGGTGTTTAGTGGTAATCAGTATTTTTCAGAGAGATTTGACAACGGAAGTTTTAGACATAACGGCGTTGATGTTGCCCTTGCAAATTGGAAATCGTTGTCTGGTGATGATGCTTTAATCGAACCCGTGGCCCTACCAGCGGTTATGCCATCTGTTCCTGGTTATATGACATCGCTCGGACAGACAGGCACGATTTCGGCTTTTATTGAAAAATGTCGAGCACAAGATCGTTATAATTGGGATGCTCGCTTTATGGGTGCTGCGGTCAATAACTGGTTCAGGGGCAAATTTCAGCAAGAATAAGCCACGCCGCTTCCCCAAATGGTACGCCGTACCTACTGTAGAAATTAGAGAGAGAATCTATAATTGTTCCCATGTCCCGCTGTATCCCATGATCCGTCAACTTGAGGCGCAATTTCAATATCCCAGGCTTCATTGTTTCCAACCTTAACATATGCCGTGGCTGTACAAAGATAATTTTGTTGTCCATTGGTATTATGAGAATAGTTCAATGAATTATTCGTCGTACACTTAATTTCGGTGTGATTTATATGAAATTCAAAATTGTTAACTCTTACCCAAAAGCCAACTTGATTATATTGGGATGTTGGCACATTTTGGCCCCAAGCATATGTTATATTAAAACCTGAACTTGATATGTTCCAACAATCACTTCTTGGTGACTTGAAAGTGGTAAGCATCAATGATGCTCCTTTAATTGTAACGTCACTGTCATTTTGTGAACCCATTGGACTGCATCCCGTTGTATCGAGTGCAAAAAGTTGGAAAACAGATAAAATACAAAAAAGAGTAATTAAAATTTTCATGTTTTTCCTCCCGGAATTATTTTGTAAATCTTATGTGCAGTTTGCGATTTTTAATAATTAAGAGCAATACTACCGCATAAAACGCAATGCATAAATTCAAATTCAAACACCCTGTAATTTCTATATGACGCCAATAATATTCACGGATTAGCAAAAAGATAGAATGAGTCAACTATTACCCTCAGGCCTTGTTTGATAACTTTCCAAATGCTTAAGAAAAGTTCGCATAATTTCTTTTTGGAGAATAGGGAAGTTAGGCATGGGACATTCAAAGATTGGATTACTACCTAACTGATGAGCCGATCTGAATATCACTGCTGTTTTTCCTTCTTGTTTAGCAAAGGTCACACTTCCAACATCTGATAAAGTCGATTTATTTTCTGAAGCAAACACTCTCCAATAAACCGTAATTTTCCCTTCCTCATATTCAATTATTTCGGCTTTTGTCATATCCATATTGAAGGGAACGCCTTTAAGTATCATGCGCTCAATCTGGCTAATAATGTTTCCGTTGGTGTCTCGCTTAACATGACTGATCCTCTTCTGAGAAGTTTATGCAAATAGAGTCCCTAGTCATGAGGAGGAATAATTTTAATAAAGCTTTCAAAAGATTGAAAATGAAATGGATGAATACCGATCAAGGCAAAGAGGATACATTCTTTTTGCTGGAAGTCTTGGTGCAAATGAAAAAAAGTTGTCCTGGCAGCGATAAGGTTATCACACCATTCTTGGAACAGTATGATTGCATGAAATTATTAAATGTTTCAACTTATCTAAAATATCGTTAAATAAGCCACGCCGCTTCCCCAAATGGTACGCCGTACCTACCACGAATTAATAAGGAACGGTTATGCTAGATTCAATACAGTTGTTGATTTTTGCCGAGCCGATATTTATAGAAGTAACATGACCGTCTTCATCAATGGATGAACTAATGATGGTTATATCAAATTCGTTAATTTTTGAGTCAAACACCACTTTGGCGTTAACAAAAAGAATATTTTCATCATCGACTTCAGCTGCTTCTTTAGCCTTGCTAGTTAAAACAGATGCGTTGTAAATGCCATCCTCTTCAGAATCATATTGCACGATCCACATTTGTCTGGTGCCAATGGTTATGTTTGTTACTACTGTCGTGTCGTCGGTATTTACGGAGTAGAACTGATGATAAAGTGCCTTATTGGAATTTTCATTTAATCGCTTGATGTAAAACACTTTCGTGATTTCACCATTATCCAGATTTTCCATTTCACATTTGAAACCTAATTTAGGGATTATTATTTTTCCGATAACCTTCTCAGTTTTGTACGTGTCGGTATTGATTGTTTTTTTTATCTCGTATGTTGAAGTTTTTTTATTACATCCAACAATTGTTAAAATGACCATGAAAATTACAAGTTTAAATTTCATATACAAACTCCTTAATTTGTCTATTTGAGCAATGATTAATATTTTGTTTTAAAAAGCAACGTGTTTCTATATCATAAAGCAAGATGCAGATGGATGAATTTTAATACAGGGTGTAGGAATTACCGGACAAAGTCTAACTGCAAGTTATTTAAGCTTTAAAAATATCTTTTTTCGTAAACTTTAAGCCCTTATAGCCTATTTTTTTTTATACATAATCTTTAACATCAAAACCGGTTTTAAGCTGGGCAGATTACTTCAATTCCCCAAAAATCGGGGGATATCCGTTTCAAAAATTCTAAATTTCGATAATTAAGATCATATGGATCAATTTAGAGTAAGCTTAGTTAACTTTTTCAACATGTAATTATTTCATGTTTACTACGTTTGCTACACATTGTTTACAAACATGTTGTGCTGAATAAAAAACTCTGTTAAAAATCGCAACATGAATAAATCAACTTACAATTATATTTATATTTTAAAGGAAGTTTTCACTCAAAGACAAAAGGCAAATGCCCATTATTCACTGCGGGCCTACGCCAGAGATTTGAAAGTTCATCCTTCAACCTTAAGTTTAATCTTGAAAGAAAAAAGAAGACTTCCACTTAAAAATTTAAAAACGGTTATGACGGGACTGAATTTATCTCCTTCAAAGGAAGGTCTGTTTAAAGAAAGTTTTTATCGGACTAAGGCAAGGCTGGATGACATCAAAATTAAAGAAGAATACCAAGATAGATATCTGCTTGATGAAGCTCATCACGATATTATTTCTGAGTGGGAGCATTATGCGATCTTATCTTTAATAGAAACAAAAGGTTTTGAATCACAACCTGAATATATAGCTAGAAAATTGGAAATAACTGTCAGTCGAGCAGAAATCGTGATCGAAAATCTAATTAGAGCAAATTTACTTATTAATGACAATGGTAAGTATCGATTGACTCAAAATCCTCTTAGAACGACGGAGGATATTTCATCAAAAGCATTAAAAAAATCCCATATTGAAACACTGGATATGGGAAAAAATAAACTGGAAGAAGTTGAGCTTGAATTTAGAGATTTTTCGTCAATGACGATTGCGGTTAATCATGAAAAATTAGCGGAGGCCAAAACCATTATCAGAGAGTTTCGTCAAAAGTTGGCGTCTTTACTTAGAGATGGAGAAAAAACAGAAGTTTATCAGGTGGCCATACAACTTTATCCTCTAACAAAAAATTATAAGGAGACTTTACAATGAAAACAATTATTTTATCAATTTTGATTTTATGTTCCACTTTAGTGTGGGCAATTCTTGACAATGAAAAAGGTAATGGCGGTGATAGTTGTGAAAATCGTATTAAAATTATTAGCGATGATATTGAGTCCTGGATACAAAAAGGTGGTTCTCAGGAATTAAGATTGCCAGAAGATGTTTCTTTGGAAGAGTATAATGCACGAATGTTAAATTCTTTCGAAGCAAAAATTACTTGTACTGATGAGAAAATTTTTATTGGAAGTGCAGAAAAAACTTGTACAAATTTCAAAGATCAAGATGGTGTAAAATGGATTCAATGTAATTTGGGTCGAATAAATCAAACCAATGAGGAAGGGCTGTATAGATTAATTCACCATGAATATGCTGGAGTTTCAGGGTTTGAGGTAAATATTGATGAAGAATCTGATTACGCTATTTCAAATCAAATTACAGCCTTTTTGGAAGATCAAATAGTTAAGCGGCTCGCTCTTCACCCAAAAAAACGATATTCAGCTAAAAAGGTGATAGATATGACTCTTAAGAAAATGCAGATCTCATATAATAATGGTGCTTATCGTTGGCATTGTTCTCCTGAGCGAATGAAAAAATATTTATACGCAGCCTTTTCTTTTGTAAACGATGAAGCAGAGTTGATCTTTAAAGATTTAAGCAATATTACCGTTGATACTTATGCAATAAGGTTTAACCAAGCTTTACCACTAGATTGTAGTTTCGCTGGTTACAATTTGGTTGCTCGAGAATATATGAGAAAATTATTAGGAGCAAGTGGCGGGGCAAAATTGTGTGAAATTGGTTGGTAAAAAAGTAAGCAAGCCATTTTAATTTTTTCAAAAAACCATGTTTTATAGACTAACTATTACCTACAATTTTATAAAAATTTATGAGTAATAGTTGGTCCTTTTCATTGAGAAGAACGCTTTTGTGTTAATTGACCAGGAAATGCGCAATAATAATTTTACATATATATAGTTAATGCATATGTGGGTTTAAAATATTAAAGCGGTCCAAATAAAGTGGAAAAAGTAAATTGGGTTTCAATGAGTCTTTTAAATCCCCAAATGGTACGCCGTACCTATTTAGTGGGGTCTGATCATTAAAATATTATCATGGGTATTCAGTTTTTTAATGGCAGTTGCCTGTTATCAATGAAAGACATCCGTTTAATATTATCGATGATCTTTTTGAAGATATTGACAATCAAAATATTTCCCGGGAAAATCTCGCTCTTGCTGTGCGGATTGTTCTAATGATTCTTTGGGATGAGACGGTTGCATTCCAGTTAGACATTGCTTGTAGTAATGAACAGCGTTTTATCTATTCCGATAATTTTGTGCTTTCCGTATTCAAAGAGGATTATCTTCCTCGTTTTAAAGGGATAAAAATTGATGATGAGCAGATCCGGATCATCTATGATGTGGCCAAAAAAGTTAGAAATCTTGAAGAATTTGAAAATGATGTTTGGTTAAATGTGGTGAGAATGCAAATTATAGAAAGCAATATGTCTCTTAGTGGCTTGCTCACTAACTGATTAAGTAATTAAAATTTGATCTGCCGCTTCCCCAAATGGTACGCCGTACCTACCACCTATAATTATTTTTTAAGAATAATATTAATTTTTGTTTCCCGGTCTTCGTTAGAATATAAATTAAAGTTAATTAGATCACTTGTGGACGCATATAATTCATACTCATGTTTACAATTATTCCATACATCTATCCCATTATAATAACTCAATCTGGGGGAGCATACTATTTCTGTTATATCAAGCAGATCCTCCGTAATGAGGGAATTTAACGTGCTTAATTCATAAGTTGCGAATGATTCCGTGGCACCTGCTGGTATTGGGGTAATTGGAATATTTAATGATAAGCTGTAAATTTTCCATCCGCAGATACCGTAAACATCCTGCCTGAGTTCGGTTTCAAGAGTATATGATCTATCCTTGTTTATAATTGAGTTAAAATTTTCATTTTTAAATTTAGAAACACGATGAAAATAAATGCCTAGATAATCATATTCATATTCTCCACAGCCAGGAAGAAATTTATTTGTAGCTTGATAAGTTACTACCGTATTAGCGGAAAGACCCTTATCAATCATACCAGAAATAGTAAATTTCCTAATATCTTGTGCAAACGAAGATATTGAAAGGGTTGCTAGCGCAAGCGTTGTAATGACTTTTGTTGTTTTTTTCATTTTAATCTCCTTGTCTTTCTCCACTTATCGCGAAATATAGCATGAAAGTTTTGATTTTACTCCGCTAATTTTCATTTTCTGGTACACAATATGAACGTATCTCCCGACTTCGACATATTGAGACTGGATATTATCTGATTTCAATACTTTAACTAAAAAAGCTGACAATATAAAAATCCTCATCACCGACCGCTTCCTCCATCAACAATAAAAAGTAGACCACTCGATGGAAGTCCACGTCTCTCAAGATCGTTTAAAAGCTCCTGGCAGGCAGTGCGACTTTCTGTGCTGGCCTCATAAATGCCAAGGACATATTTGCGACAAGCGTTGAAACACCCAGAGCAACGATGACTCCGTTATCTCTGAATCTTTTTCCATCAATAAAAACAGAGATAATGTCTAATCGACTGATATCTCTTTCCAACATTTCTATTAACTTCGCCTTGGTTGACTTAATCCAAGATTTACTCACTTTGCTTTTGTTAAAACCAAATGAACTCTCAATGGTATTGAGTCCCTGACGGTAATCACGTTGTGAGACATGTTTCAGGCCAGATATAAACACATCCTGATCAAATAATTTTGGCGATTGAAATTTTTGATATAATTCAAGGTTTTTCTCTTTCCCGTTGGTAGAGCGAACCCTTGGCTTTTCGATGCCTACCTTGTGTCCTCCGAGATAAATCGATCCATTTTGACTACCCCAGTGTGAACATTCCTCATCCCTGGAATAATGATCTCCACATAGCATTGCCACTTCTTCTTCTAGTTGACGCGTAAACTCTTTGATAGAGGGGGGCAATAGTTGGGAGATAAGAAGACGCTGAGAGTCAATTCGGTTTCCGTTGGTATCATTCCAGATACCAGCATCTACTGCCTTTTTTTTGATGTAAGTACGTTTCTTTGATTTGCCTTTTGGTGTGTGAGCAATTAAATTTCTCATGAGTGGTTCTCCTTTAGTTTGGGAGTCATTTTAGCTGATAACTCCATATTAAAATGAACCACTCAATTTCAAATTTCAACTAGATTGTGGACTACCCTTAAATTTCTACTATTAAATTCCCTGGACATTTATCAACAACACCACCTAATGATGCAAAATTCTCGGAAAATAATGTTGTCCAAAACCATTCTTTGCAGTCGTTTATTATTATGCCTGTAGTGTGACCACCGACTGGTAAGGTAATTAATATTTTCTCTGAAGATTTCTGATTTTCAAAATGATATTTGGCTTTATCGGGTGGCGTCGCAGGATCAAGACCTCCCTGAAAATAAATTATTTTAGTTTTAATTTGATAATTAGAAGAATCAAATGGTCTTGAGAAAACTGAGTAACCATGCGAGAGGCAATCCTCACTTTCTTCTTCAATTTCGTTGCAATAAATTTCATAGAAAAAATCACTCATTTCTTTCTCAATAGGAACAAGTAAAATTTCATTTTTAAGATCTTCTAACTGAGTTTCGTCATTTGAAATAAGTTTGAATAATTTATCTTTAAGGGGAGAAAATACTTCTCCGTTTATATAGCTTTCTCCTTCCTGTAAGCCGTCAGCAAGAAAGGAAAGCCATTTATCTGATTGAATACCAAATGGAAAAGGAAAATTCTCATTATCTCCAATTAATGTTGGAGGTAATATTTTTTGTAACTCCTTGGGTAGTTTATGAAGGAAAGTATTCCATGATTGTTCGTAGCCGTAAAAGCGATTACCTTGCTCAAAATATATCCCAAGAGTTCCTGAAAGAACTAACGCAAAAGGTTTGGATAATAAACTTTTATTGATCAGTTGGTCCAATATGGTGGCAACCATCGTTCCATATGAATGTCCGACTAATATATAATCGGTTAATTTTTCTTGTTTAATAATATTTAAAATATCGTTTGCAACGTTTGTTGTTGTATACGTTTTCATGTTAAGATTATTTTCTCTATTACATCCATTACCTCTTGGATCAGTTAAAATGATATTGGATTTTTGTGGAAGTCCAAATTGGATTTCATGAAGATCAAACCAAGGGTTTGGAGTATATGATGAAATTGAAGTTCCTCCTGGACCTCCGGGGATAATAATAAATGTTGGTCCCGATTCATTTTTCGTAATCTTTTGATAAAAGTAATTGAACTCTTGGGATGAAGAAATATCAACTTGTGATTTTACACTTTTGATATATTCAGTCTGACAAAAATCAGGAAGCTGTGCGTAGGTTGTTGAAAAAATAAAAAAAGGGATAACAATCTTAAAAAGATTCATTTATTTTACCCTCAAAATAGATAAATATTGAAATCACCCTAACGTATTCTATTAAATCTGTAAAATTCTAGGATTTAAATTTGCTTAAAATAATCTTCCCCAAATGGTACTCCGTACCTATTGATACGAATTAGGGGGCTCTTTGGATGGACAGTAACAAAAAAGTTTGGGATATTGGTTAATTATGAGGAATTGTCAGGAGTATTTGACATTTAAAAGGCAATTGAACAAACAGGAATTTACTCCTCGAAAGAATTGCGCAATATGTGGATTTGCAAAAAGAACCTGCTATTGTCACATGCTTAAGCCTTTTGATCCCAAAATCGTTTTTGTAATACTCATTCATAAACTTGAGATTGAGCGAAAAATTGCCACGGGAAGAATGTCTCACCTGATTTTAAAAAATTCTTATCTCTTGCCAGGCCACGATTATACTAATAACAAGATTATTAATGGCCTTATCAATGATCCTAAAAACCATTGTATGGTTTTATATCCTGGAGAAAATTCAGCTAATCTTTCGATATTTACAGATGAAGAAAAAAAGGCAATTGTCCCAGAAGGTAAGCAGCTTGTGGTTATAGTCATTGATGGGACTTGGGCAACTTCACGGCAAAGCATGCGCATGAGTACCAATCTGGCGACATTACCGCAAATTTCCTTTACAGTTAATTCTCCTTCCAATTTTCGAATTCGCAAGCAACCCGCCTTTGAATGTTGTTCCACCGTTGAAGCCATTCATAGAACAATTGATCTGCTGGGAGATTCTCAAGGATTCAATGTTGAGTTGCGAGCACATGATAATCTTTTGCAGGTTTTTGACTTCATGGTGAGTAACCAGCTTTCCATTATGGAACAGTCCCTGATGTGAGATCGATATAAAACTAAAAAAAGAGCAAAAACAGGAAGGTTATTTGAGGTCAAAAATTGCAAATCAAAGGCATAGATATTTAACCTCCGAATGCGTTGTAGTTTTTTTACAATCTAAATAATATCGAAAATATTATCTTGTTGAAAATTCGATTACCAATTTATATCAAGAGTAGTTGACTGAAATGCTGAGGATATAATCCCCAGGATACAACAGACATCATTTATGTACTAAGGTCAGGCAGTATTTTGGGCGACAAAGGAACAAAATCCTCATACCTCAATATTCAAAGGATTGGTGGAAAGTAAGTATAGTGAATTATTGTCCCCAGCGCCAATGATCCAAATGAGAGGATATTTTTTGTTTATAACGAGAAAAATAAGTTTAGAGGGGTGATTTCATCAACGCTGACAAAGAATACAATAGGAGTGATTTTGATTGGCAAGGCTTCCAGCTCTAAGCACGTTATATCGTTTTTTCAATTTTAATAAATGATGATTTATACCCCATTAACGCTGACAACTTTAATACTTTGAAATTATTTTTATGTATATGAGCTTCGAGTATTTGAACGTCCTTTGTTTTTGCCCATGCTTCTGTTTTTTGATTTAACTTTTTGGCAATTATTGAATTACGGCAGTTGGGGGCAACCCAAATGGAAATAATATTTCCGACCTTCTTGTTATGTTGCACGTTCACGATTGTCCACTGGATGCCTATAATATTATTGTTATCATTAAGGGCCACCAGATAAAGCGTATCAGCGTTGTCTTTATTAGAGAATATTTTTTCAGCCAACCATTTATCATCTTGTTTTGTATTTTTAAAACTTGAATCCCATGATATTGGCATATTATTATGAATTTTTGCACAACTCATCACTTCGCTGAAATTGGCAAAATCGATCTCTCTTATAATACTCACGTCTTCCTCTTCTTTCTAAGAATAACGAAATCTTACCATAAATTTAGAAGGGAAAATATTTTTTTGCGTTACTTTTTTTAGAGGGTATAAGAAGGAGGATATTTTTCGTTGATAAGCAAAGAAGAAGGGAGTATGTTTTAATATAAACAAATCACTACTTTTCAGGGGCATCAAATGGGCAAATTTCTGATTTTATTTTTTTTAGTTATCACTTTGCAGTCCGCATACTCATCTGATGAATCTTTTGAAAAACTTTTTGAAAGAAAATCTATTCCTTGTGAAATTAATGGCATCAAGTGGACTCTTTCTCTTAGGGCGCGAACTCAAAAAGTTGATCCGAAAATAGATGAAGATAATCTTGGTTTTTCCCATCTTTACCTTGTCGGAAAATCAACCCATCTAGTAGCTCAAATCCCAGCACCTCCATACGACGTTTATGCGAGCGGACAATTTTCATTTACAAAGGTTCAAGGTCTTTGTAGTGGTACGACCTCATTTCTTCTCAATCCAGCAGTGGTCGCTATCATCTTTAATCAAACACCCATCACTGGTCCCACCATACCCCATATCTTGTTTTATGACTTTGAAAAAGATTTGATCCTTGACCGCGAAATAGGACTGGGTCGTTCGGATGTGAAGCTGGATCAAGTTTTTGGTAATGGTATTCTCTCCACTCCCAGGGTGGACCGCTCTGAAGCGGCTCGTGATTTCCCCATTATTCTGCATGGAAAAAAATTCGTTTGGGAAGACAATGATCTCCATGCCATTCGTATAACTCAATTAAAAGCAGGTAAAGTGGAAACCAATTACCATCTAGATTTAAGCTGGAAACTTTCTCCATGGGGGAGGTTCTTCAACAGTCTAAAATCATTTCTTATTGCTACCTCTTGGAATGAAGCAAAAAAAGAATTTAATAATAATTTTGTTGTCTATGCTAGGGCGATTGATGAAGAATGCCTTCTGCTCTTTCCGCACGCATTTTATCCGAAGAGTACAGAATTATCCAAGCAGAAGGGTTGGATCTGCAAAAAGTTTTCCAGTTCAATATAAATTGATCGGGTCAGTAATGAATTATGAGCGATAAAACAATTGCTTGAATAATATTTTGGTATCCCAGGAATTTCAAACTTGGTGTTGCTGATTTTTTGAATTTTTGGGTTTACTCACTGGCCAAAAAAAGACGTAAGAACCTTTAGACCAGTGATAAATTTAAAATTTCAAAAAAAGAGTAGTAAGTAAATTCATCATATGGCATACAATCACATGACTGAGAAACTGGAAGAATCCGTTTTTTATCTTCGTCGATTCAACCGGATATTGAAAAGCAAGAACAAATTACCGAGGTGCTCTCTTGTCTTACACGCAGACAAAAAAATATTCTAAAAATGATTAATTAATTGGATTTTTTGCAAAAAAATACGAATAAAATACAAATTTTTGCTACAACAAACTCGACATAAAGTTGTAGAAAAATATTAATTTAACAAATATTATAGTATTTTCAATCTGTTGCAGCTACTACAAAAATTGCAGTAATATATGTTGGGGGGTATCCATATTTTTGATACAGCTAAAAGTGGCGTGGTTTCGAATATTATCAAACATAGTCGGGCAACTTTGCAAACGAGTGGCCATATAATATATTCCTTTTCCAGTGTGATTAAAAAATAATTAAGGGTATTTATGAGTGAGTACACAATAGAATTTGCAAAATCTTGTGATATTGATAGCTGCAAAGCTTTTGATTTCGATTATATTAGTGCTAGTGATTTACGTAGAGACACGGAGACCAAACAAATTATTTTAGCAAAAATGCAGGGGATAGTAATTGGTTACTTGCGTTTAAATTATCTTTGGTACACGACTCCATTTATTGATCTGATTATCGTAGAAAAAGAACATCGCAAAAAAGGCATTGGCAAGGCGTTGCTAGAGTTGATTATAACAGAATTGAAAAATGACGGTAAAAAAATGATTCTTACTTCGACACAATCTACTAACCAAGAAGCCAGGAGATGGAATGAATCAGCTGGCTTCTTGGAAATTGGTTCTTTGAAAACTCTTCATGAGGGTGGATCGGAAGAATTGTTTTATAGAAAAGACTTTTGATTTTTTACGATAAGGATCGTAAGGAAGAATTGGGGGATTATGCTTAAGGAAGTTTATAAAAATATTAAAGCGATATTTTTTGATGTTGATGATGTCCTTATTCAAGGACGAGATGAAAATGGTAATTATCGTTGGAAAAAAAATATCTATGAAGATTTAGGTGTCCTCATAGAAGAAACACCAAAACTTTTCAATCATAAGTGGCCAGATGTTTTGCTTGGAAAAATTGATACATTAGATAGAATTTCTGAGTTTTTATCAGAAATAGATGTAAAAATTTCTGCAAATGATTTTTTAAATTATTGGTTAAAAAATGATGCTAAGTTTGATAACCAGATGTTAAATTTAGCACAAACATTGAAAGACCATGGTTATCCTCTATATCTGGCAACCAACCAAGATAAATATAGATCAAAGTATCTTTACGATACATTAAGTTTAAAAAATATTTTTAGTGATATTTATTCTTCTTCATTTATTGGTCTAAAAAAACCTGATCCAGAGTATTTTAAAACATTGGAGCATCGGGTGCAGTTAATGCCAGATGAAATTCTTATTATTGATGATTCTCTTGAAAATGTTAATTCTGCTATTAAGTGCGGATGGATGGGTTACCAGCATCATAATTTTATAAAAACTCAAAATGATCTTTTAAGTTGTCTCCGAGCTTACCGGAATTTTTAAGTCTTGTTTTTAATTCAATCATCAATTTTTTGAATTTTCGTATCACCGATAAATTTTCCAACATTAATTTTTTTTCCATGATCAATAAACTGCCTTGGGTACCTTTTATAAGTCACAATGCAATTCAAAGATTTGCGGAATCCATTGAGTTTTCCATCCCTCTCCTGTCGGTAGTTGATAGATGGATATCTTTGCATTACATTTGTTTTGTTGTTTTAATGCCTGCAATTCTTTTAATTGGGTGGCAACTTCTTCTGTCATGGGCATTATAGGCTTTGTCGCTAATGTTAGTAGTCCACCTCGATACTCTAATGTGCCACGTGCATAATCAAGTGTGATATTTTCAGTCCCAAGGGAAAATGAGTTACCTGTTGCGATGATTAAAAATAAAAAAAATAGTGATTTCATGTGTTGCTCCTTAATAATTTGACTAACGCTTATTTGGGGTTGTTAATTGTTGGTACTATTTGTAACGTCAGATAAGATTTTAATCAAGAAATGCTTATCAGTTGTGCTAGTAAAAATTTTGTTGTTTATTGTAAAAAACCATTTGCTGGGCCAGAACAGGTAATCAAATATCTTGGCCAATATACTCATCGTATAGCAATTAGTAATTATCGTTTGATTAAAACGGAAAATGATCAAGTTTATTTTAAGGTTAGAAACAAAGACTACCCTGAGAAAACCAATATTGAAGTTCTTGATGCTCAAAATTTTATGGAGAGATTTTTACAGCATGTTCTCCCCAAGGGCCATGTTCGAATTAGACATTTTGGTATTCTTGGAAATAGATATAAGAAAGAAAAAATAACTTTGATCAGAAATCTCCAGCAACTAGTGGAAAAAATAACGATCACAATAAGCTGTAAAGAACTCCTGAAGCAATTATCAGAAATTGATGTTGAACTATGTCCGAAGTGCAAAAAAGGGAAATTAATGAAAACAAACCCATTTGCAAATCAGCTGACTCCGCTAAAAAACTCAGCATAGAGAGATTAGTTTTTTTGAAACAATTTTTAACACTTGTATGAGTGTAACGGATTACTATGTCTACTTATGGAAAAAATGTTAAAAATATGAATAAAAAATCAAAAAACAGTAAAAATATTTCTTCGCTGATAAATAATAATGGTTTAACTGGAGTTTATTGAGAAGGAAAATTTTGAAAATGAAGAAACAGGAAAATGATTCAAAACCCATAGTAAATAAAGCTTCAAACCCGGATTTGGTTCAAGTCCAATTCCTTCGCTTGCCTCCCAAAATGTCCTAAGTTATCGTTTTGAAATCAAGTATGGCATAGTTCGGGCCTTATTTTGTCCGGAAGCGAATGAATTCTAAAACTTATTTAAAAGAGTTACCTTGTGTGCAATTGAGTATTCTTACAAATAATGATAATCGTTTTAATAATCTGGAAATAATTATGAAAAAACTATCTTTTATTTTTATAGTAACTTTTTTTTACCTAGTACTTTCACTTGTACTTGCCAACGATAATCTGGCAATTCCAACATCAATTAAAAATATTAGCGAAAGTACTTTTAGATTAAACTTTACGATTTTCGGAGAAGAAAATTCAAAGGGAAGGTGTAGTGCCACTAGGATATCAGATAAATATGTCTTAACTGCTGCCCATTGTGTAGTTGGTTTCATGGGTAATTCACATTTTGATAATTTTTATTTTGAATTTAATGATAAAAAATATTTTTTATCATTGATTGAAAAGGGCCAATTCTCACCGAATGAAACAAACGAAATATCCGATTGGGCTGTACTCGAAATAGCACAGACAGATATAAATGAATTATCAACAATAAAACCAGCAAGCTTTCCAAGTAAACAAAAAATTCTAGAAATAATCAACAATCTAGGTGATTTTGCTAACTCACAAAATCTTGGAACTGAAATTTGGTCAATAACCTATCCAATACCGTCTGTAAGGCAACCACCAAGACCTGCACCAGATGGAAATAAATTTATTTCTAAAGGATATTTAAAAACAGAACTTGCTTATAAAAAATCTATTTTATTTGGAATCCGTAATAATCATATTTACGATGAAATCTTTGAACCACATGATATTGATTTAAATATCGATGTTGAATCAGAGTGGGCGAAACTTGAAAATCATCCTCAATGGGGTGGAATATTTTTTTTAGCAAAAATGTATAAGCAAAATACAAACTCTCTCATTTATCAAACTTCTGACTTTTCTGGAGGTAGTAGTGGCGGTGGAATTTTTATAAAAGATAATGGAGAATTAATTGGAATAAGAGTTGTTACAAGTACTCTTGTTCAACCGAAAAAAGGATATAACGGTATAAACCAACTGTATAGAATTGATAAAATTTGCAAAGAGTCTAAGCTTTTATCAAAACTCGACAAATGCAAGCTTTTGCAGTGATAAAATTCACTATTAGGGAATAAACGTTTATTGAAAGAATCAGATCAAAAAAATAAATCATTTCCCATAAAAGAATTGACAATTGAAAATAACAAGCACCTGCTTCCAATGTTGTGTTTTCGGATAATTAGGCCATAGTATCCAAGTTTTCTAGAAAATTGAGTATCCGCGTTCTCTGTAATTGAGCACAGTTACGTCAATATTTTACTTGAACATATTGTAAGTAGACGAATTTTAAAAAGTTTGAAATTATTTAACCATGAAAGCTCATATTGTCTTTATTATAGTCCTCAGTATTATTAGTATGAATTCTTATTCCTTTAGCGAAAGTAATTCTCATTATTGCGGGTGTTTGTTTTTTATAGATGATATTAATAGCGAAAATGAACTTAAATTGGTCGATGAATATTCTCCAAACCTATTAGTAAGATCTTGGTATCGTTGGGGAGAACCGAGCATTAGAAAAAAATACAATTTAAGATTAAACATCGGTTCAAAATTAAAAAAAAATGGAATTAAACTAGGAGGAGGAACTTCCCTCTCTGTAGTAAGTGAAGAAGATATAAAAGACATCTCTTTTAACAAAGAATGGCTATCAGTTGATATTAATAATGAGATAATTAAAAAATCAGGTCACTATTTTGGATCATTATCCTCACCCCAATTTAGAAAATACCTAGTGAAAAAACTTATTGAACAGGTAAGGCTTGGTGTTAGTGAGCTTCATTTGGGCGAAACAAACGGAGAAATTCACTTTGATAAATGGACCATTCGTGAGTTCAATAAATGGGTTCTTGATAAATATCCCAACAAAGACTCTTTTTGGTGGAAAGAAAGGTATGGTACAATCGGTGTTAAATTATTAAATCAAGAACTACTTAATCAAAGTGATATTTCAAATTTATCTGATAAAAATAAAGAAAATTTTTTTGAAGATTGGGGAAGAGTTGGAGACTGGAAAGGGTTAAATGAAAAAGGAAACAGGGCATTTCTCTATAATCTTTATACTTCAAATCTGGATTCTTTTATTGGGGAACTTAGAGAAGAACTTAGCAAGGAGAATCTAAAAGTTGTAATTGATGTTTGGGGATTTGCTGACTGGATTACAGAAATCAAAAACAAACCAGATGCTATATTTACAAGTCCTCCAGACTTAAAATGGAGCCTAAATTGGGAGGAAGATGCAGATTTCAATCTTCTTAAACACAAAAATAGAATTAAATCAATCCTTCAAAATGAGATTCGAAAAAATTCTCCAACACCTGTAATAATTATGATTGATCACCCAAAACCTTTTTATCAATTCATAAAGCTACCTGATAAAAGACAAAAAGAAATATTTCAGTATTTTTCTCAAATCTCCAATGAAATTAATACGAACTTTGTAATTAGAAGTTACACCAATGAACTCTCTTATCTTGGGAAGACAACTCAAGACTGGTTGAAAAAAGAATGTTTATATAGAAAAGCGACAAACATTTGCCCATCAAATAGTATTATAAAATGACACTCGAAGTGAAGCCACCTGAGATATATAAAAGATGAGACATCCGTATATAACATTTAAATTGGTTTTATGTTAGAGCCAGTGGTTCTTTCAGATTTTGAACTTTCCTAAAAATGCGGCTAAGTTTTTTCTTATCATGATCCTCAATACTAATTGAATTAATTTGTACGATGTAATATATAAATTATAATTATATTGTTTTGCTGGGTGGTGATTATGATAAATGAAATGCAGGAATATTATAAACATCGTGCCACCAATTATGATGTGTCCATGGGGTATGATAATGAATCAACCATCTATTCTCAGCAGCCCGTAATTCGATATTTACAAGAATCTTTTAAAGATCAGAGCTTATTAGAAATAGCATGTGGACCTTGCTTTTGGACTCAATTTGTTGCTAAAACCGCAAAAAGTATTCTGGCAACAGATTACAATGAAACAACGCTTGTTGAAGCTCATAAGAAGAATATTGATTGGTCAAGGGTATCACTAAAACAAATTGACGCTTATAATTTACCATCATTCCCACAAAAATTTACTGGCGCATTTGCGGTTGATTGGTTTGCACATGTTCCACTATCGAAGCGACATAAATTTTTATCCAATCTTCATTCTTGTTTGGTCAGTAATTCCGAGATCATCTTTTGCGATCAGTTACCGGGTAATAATTCATTGACGGGAAATTATGATCATGAGGGAAATCATCTTCAGAAACGATCACTCCCCGATGGAACAATATTCACGATTATTAAAAATTACTTAACTGAAAATGAGACACTTCGTTTATTCAAAGAATTCTCATCAAATATTGAAATTAAACAATTTCCTGAGTCGAAAAGATGGGCTATTCGTTATAAGATATAAACTAACAAACGACGGGTGATATTATGAACTTAGATATTACATTACATCCACTTAATGAACTTGGGATTAGCTCTGGCGTTGGCCTTGTGGGAGGTAGAATTTTATACATGACAGAAGAACAGTCTGAAATTGATAAATTTATTGAAAAGATAGATATGGAGAAGAAGTTCTATTCTTCTTTAGGTTTAAGAAATCAAGCAGAATATTTAATTTCTAAAATGAAGTTAAAGAACTATGTTCGCGATGCTGGGACAGATTCTGTATTTATGTCAAAGATAATCTCCACAAAAAATAATTTAGATATGAAAAATTTCAGAGCATCAGATGAATTTAATAACAAAGCTGTCGTTGAGTTATTTGTCGATTACTACATACACCTTGCAGCTTTTTATGAAAAAAAGACTCTTTTAAAGGATGATGTGCTAAAAGATATAGGTGATGGAAGTAAGTTTAATGGATATGCTAAAAATTACTTTCTTTATAACGATCAAAATGACCCTGTTGCTTGTATTTTTATAAATCATATATTTAATGGAAAAGCCTGGCTTTATAATTGCGCGGTTAAAAAAGAGTATCGTGGCCTTGGATTATTTAAATTATTACTTACCTATGTTGAGAATGAATTGGTTAAAATGAATGTAGAAGAGATTGGTTTGTTTTGTGCTGAGAAAGATTTTGTAAAAAAAGTCTATGATGCTTGTGGTTTTAGAGATGTTGCTCTTTTGAAAAGTTGTAGGTTATCAAAGCTGCAAACAAATAGTTAATTTCGCTACGGGACAGTCGAAAATAACAAGCACCAACTTTGAATGTTGTGTTTTCGGAAGTTCAGGCCTAAATATTCAGTGGTACATTAATGTTGAAGTACTACCGGCCACTGCAATTGACTCCTAACTGACTGAAATTATAATTGAACAACTATCAAGTAAATATTTTGGCTGACGATGCTGGATATTCAATAAAATTGCAACAAGTACACAATGCGTTATTATCTCTTTCTTCACATTTGATTTTAAATTATAACAAAGGCAAGAACTAAATGAACAACATTTGAGATTTTAATATTAGATTTTAGATTATATTTAATTTTTTTATTTTCTATGTTAGTTTTACCCCACCTTATATTTATATCGGAGGATACATGAAAATTATAACTGTGTTGACAACTATCGCTTTATTCTATTCAACAGCGGCTTGGTCTGAAGAGCGCTATTGCCCAACCTCCCAGCCTTCAACCAAAGCAAAAATTGAGGTATGGTTTGGACCGCAACTTCGTTGCTCGACAAATTACTATGTTCCTGTGTTCGAAAGAAAAGACATTTACGCCTGTATCCCTAGACCAGTCTATACCAACACTGACTATGAATGTAATTTGGGTTCTAGAGAATCTTTGGTTTTAAATCTTTTGACGGTTGTCAAAATAGATCAGCAAACTTTAGAAGTTGGTAAAGATGTTGTAACAGAGTTGGATTTTTTCTACATCAATGAACGCTCGGGCCAAAAGCAAAAGGGATGGATTGAAGTTTGGAACTCTAGTACAAACTCCACGGACTTTATCGGAGAAAAGATTTTAGATTCTGGTTTTCGTATTAAAGCTTACTCTGTAAAGTAACCTCTAATTTAATGATCAAGGTTTGACATTAAAATAAAAGAAATTATGACCACTCTTCGGAGTGGTTTTTTTTCTAGAATTAAATTCAGAATTATTAAAATTTTAAACTAAGTAAGTGACATTAAAAAAAACCAATCTTGTCACGGTATTTTTGTGCCATCGATACTAGCAAATTCTAGAACTGCGTTTACTATATCGCTCATAAGTTGTTGCTATGTTTTGATTGAACTTATTTCAAACAAAAACAAACGATGACCATTTTGATTATTTTTAATATTCCATTTACAAAAGATCCAATATTAATTAAAAATATAAGTTCACAATTTTAAAAGTATGTATATATTTTTTACCAAGGAGAATCATGAAAATTTTAATTTTAATAACAATGTTTATTTCTTTGAACACTATAGCTTCTGAGAGCTGCAATTTTTTAAAAGGCAGCTATGGATTGGAATCAGCAAAACATGCAACACTCATCATTGATATTAATGATGATAACTTAATTGTTGCAAAGTATAGAAGCCCAGCGCAACCAACTTGGTTTTGGGATGAGTATTATGTGGCTGATGGTATTATTCACGATGGAGAAAATTTTCAATCGGGCCAAGAGTATAAGGCTATATGCCTAAATAATACTTTAAATCTTACACAACGCTGGAATGATACGGTGTTTGTTAGTCAGTATCAAATTATTGGTGAAAAACTGGTAATTAAATCTAAAAGGGATGGGGTTAATTCAAATGATCAAATCTTTATTCGTATTGAATAAAATCCCTTGAAGGAAGTTGTTACTTAATTTATAGAAGAGACAGTTGAAAATAACAAGCACCTGCTTCTAATGTTGTGTTTTCGGATAATTAGGCCATAGTATCCAAGTTTTCTAGAAAATTGAGTATCCGGGCTCTCTGTAATTGAGCACAGTTACGTCCATATTTTATTTGAACATTTTCGATACGTTTTGCTTTTTATGTTAAGCGAATTCTAACAAGCAAAAATCAATTTCGGACAAATTGAAAAATATGCACAGCGCGTTGTTTTGCATTGAAATTAAGAACGTTTTTCACTATTATACCCACGTTAACAACGAATTTATTGAAGAAAAATATTAAGAAAATTTTAATAACAAACTATGTTCCCCAAACGGGAGACTACTGAACTGAAAAGGCTGATCTATGAGAAAAATATTAGCAACATTTTGTAGTTCTGTTTTATTATCACAAATATCTTATGCCTCAATAGTTTGTGACAAAATGTATTTAGCGAATGATAACGAAAATACTTCATACTCGTTAATCTGCCCTTCAACTGAGACCCATAGTATTTCACTAAGTGGAAGACTCGATGTAAATTATCTTGGCATATGTATGGAAAACGGGTGCGTAAGAGATTTTAATTTATCAGATGCATTTTCTAGCATGTACGCAAGAATGAATGGCTTCACTGAACTTTCAGACGAACAAAAAGCTTTTATGTCGTTTCCTAACTACGTTATCAAAACAAAGGTCACTTTAGAAGATTCGATTAACGGTAATATAAACATTCGTATCAGTGCCGACTATTCCGGCTTGTATTCTCAAGAAAAACAAATTGAACTTTTCCCAATAAATCTTGCAATAGAATTTAGTTCCGATTCAAAAACGATTCCTAATCGAATGGATTATTCATTGGTCTCAAAAGAGCAAAAGCAACTTTCAGAATCCGTTTTTCAGGTTATAGGGCCAGCAGTAGATGACGGTCTATCATTATCTAGCGAGGAACATGGAACAGGCTTTTTTATCAGTCAAGATGGTTATGCTTTAACAAATAAACACGTCTTGAGTCTATATCCAAATTGCTTGAATAAAAAATCATGTGAAATATTATCAAAATTTAAAAACTCCACCATAAAGGAGAGAAAATTGTCTATTCGATTACTAACATGCAGTCATAAACTAGATTTTTGCCTAATTAAGGCCAAACCTTCCAGTGATTTTAATATTAAATCCTTGAATATTAATTTTTCAAAGATACCTGAATCTTTAATGACGTTAGGTTTTCCGGGAGATAAGCAAAGCGAGTTTCAACTTGAAAACGGTGAAATTATTCAAGATATCGCACTAACTTACTCTTTTGGTAACACCGTGGGTCTTATGGGCACGGGCATATCGACTAGCTTATTCATTAAGGGGGGAGCATCAGGTAGTCCAATATTATCTGAAAGTGATTATTCCGTAGTTGGAATATTATCCAACGGGGCTGAATCACTCGCTAATAGTGATGGGAGTCCTGGTATTTTTAGACCACTTCGACTCATCGAAGACTCATTCTTACTTTCTCAATATCTCAACGGCGAAAAACAAAAGCGCATTGAGAAATTGATACGTAAATTGACATTAATCCAAGATAAAAACGAAGCAAGGTTGTTATTACAAGAGTATAGCAATGAAAAAACATACTACGGGGAATCAAAATTAAAAGTTCTTAGTTACAATCATTCAGAAAGTAATGTGAGAAAGGAAATCATAAGGTATCTTGAAAACAATAGGACCAATAGCTGGTGATAATAAATAAATTAATCAAAAAGTTTAATATATAAAATAATTCCACTTAATAAACCAAAACATTCATATGTTCGATGTGACAGTAGATAAAACGAAAATTCCAGTGTAATGTTATAAACGAGGGATACTCAATAATGACTATAGACTCCTCTGGTTTTGAAAAAAATTGTAATTTTTTTCAAGAATTGTCGAATTTCCTGAAAGGGAGCCGGCCAATTTCCTCCATAGGGAGCCATTAAAACTTGCCTGCAACCTAGCTTAATTTTGCTAATTTCCTATGGTCCCCTATGAATGTCAATTCATTTTCTCCTTACCAATCTTTTTTCTGTACGATTCGCCTGTTAAATCAATTTGAATGGCACCATGTCTGAGTCTATCTACGATAGCCTCAAGTGCAACCGGATCATCAATAACTTCTTTCCAATTTATTAATGGCCTAGGAATAAAAACAAGGCAAGGTTTCTCTTGGGAACATTCTGGCATTAGAAGAATAATCAATAACCACAAAAAAAATTCAAAACTAATTGAGGAGGTTTTATGTGTATCACAAAATTAATTCAAATCGCTACCCTCTTTGCAGTTATCGCTGTTTCGTCTGGCAAGTTGCCACAAATTTTGAATACAGTGAGGCAGGCGCAAATAATCTTGATTCAGGATTCGAAGGCGTCCAGTTGGGGGCAAACAATGTTGATTATTTCATAAATATTACTATTAGAAATTCACTTAATAATAACAATCAAGGATAGGCTTTGTTTTAATAATTGTTTTGCTGCAAGAACAACTCCCAGCTATTGATTCAAAATTACTCTATTGGCAACCAGTAATCATACTCACCATTCTTTGGATAATCTTTGGATAAAACCTCGAAATCTGGCCCATTCGCTCTTTTGTAATCAGATTTCGGTAGCCATGAGCCATAAATATACTTTAGCGTTCTATCAATATCATTTGGCTCCCCGTTATGTGTAAAGCTAGCAAACTTTGATTTGGGGATTATCATTGCTCTCATTCCTTTTGGTATTTCACAAAATGAATTAACTTCAACGCATGCAAAATAAACTAAATTGTCATCAGATTCATATTCGCTATCAGTTGGATAACAATCTACTATCCCAATACGATGCGCCTCAACTCTATTTTTAATTTCACTAATCCTTGTTTTAAATCTTCCCCAAAGCTGGGGTATAACTTTATCATCCTTCCCCCCCTCGGAAAAAACTCCAATAAACTGCACACCTATTCCAACTAATTTCATCTCATCTTTTTCAATAATCTTTGGTTTCATCGTAACTCCTTTTTGTAAATGTTCCAAATACACTTCATCAATCCTTAGTTTTGAAATCATATTCAAATCCTTGGATGATGAAATAAATTTTTTCGGAGTGATTCCAAAATATTTTTTAAAAGCCCTGGAAAAAGACTCCTGTGATTCAAATTGACAATCTAATGCCAAATCCAAAATTCTTATATTTTTATTACTTCTTAACATTCTTGCAGCAAAAGTTAACCTGCGATTTCTAACGTATTCCTTAACAGTGTCTCCCGTAATAGCACGAAACATTCTCTGGAAGTGCCACTGGGACATTCCGCCCTCATTTGCAATTTTTCTTATCAAGATTTCTTTATTTAAATTATCCTCGATAAAATCAATTGCTCTTTGTACTTGGTTTAAATAATCATTACCACTCATACTGTTTCCTTAAGTAAATATGACATATTAAAAATTACTTTTTTTGATATTTTGTGCTTATTAATCATTTATAATAAAAAAATTTATTAAGTGTTTTAGCTAAAATTTATTTTTAATAATTACACACATGCTATTACTATAGGCTTCATTAATCGATTCAAACCTGTGAATCACTTTAAAACCATTATCATCTATTTCCTTTAGATGGTGCTCCCAATTCTTTACCCAGGTTGGTAGATGAGGGAGTTTTAAAATATCTACAGGGATATGCTTTGGACCTTCAACCAATCGCCATTCTCGAGTTTCTAGATAATTCTCAATATCAGGATACTCCTCATTAACTCCATCACCCCGGTTTAAAAAGAAAAAAATCCCATTAGGCTTCAATACTCTTTTTATTTGCTGAAATAATTTGTCACGATCGCTTTGTTTAACAAGCATATGAAGACAGCCGGTACTTACTCCAAAATCAAATGTATTATTACAAAATTTAGATAAAATCAAAGCATCATCCTGAACAAAATCGACAGTTCTATTTTCCTTAGCGGAAAATTCTCGAGCTTTCTCTAACCCGGTAGTTGAATAATCTACACCAGTCATCGACATTCCCTTTCCAGAAAGGTAAATGGAATTAAAACCTTCCCCACATCCAATATCAATACCCAACATGTCTTTTTTTAAATCAGCAGTTTCAACAAAAACATCTAACTCTTTATCTAAAACACACCTAGTCCATTTTTTTAGGCCATGCTTATATATTCTCTGATAACGATCTTCATACATGGTGTAATAATCGTTTGGGATTTCTTTCTTGGTCATACAATTTACCTTACCTGGTTTATATAATCATTATAAATTTGAGGAAGCTCTTTTTCCCTATAGCTCTCAGGATCTATAAAACGATGTCCCTTAAATTTATGTAGCATTTCATCGTTCATTTTCCTCATGGCATTTATAAACGAATGAAGGTGATCATTAACATCTATTTCACAACTTTTATATGCCTTTCCAAAGGTCCAATTTTTACAGTTGGTAATTTCTAACGTCATATCTTCATTAGGTTTTACAACTAAACATGAAGAGTCATACCCATAGAGATGGGTATCTTTTAATTTTTGATGGAAGTCATTGATATTATCCCAAGTAGATAAATTAGGATAATCTACCTTATCTCCAAACTTCTCTTTGATTTTATCAAATATCTCAATAAATTCATGAAAGTGTTCTGGAAAAACAATTAGATTATTAGATTCAGCAACATTTTTTACTCCGATATGAGCAATCGGAGTAAATTTAACGGTAACGTTATTATGAATAGACAATATCGTTTTCATAATATTATCCATTTGATCAAAGCGTGTTCGTGGAAGAGTTGATTGAATATAAACATATTGATCAATATCATTAAAAACATGTAGGTTTTTTATGAATCGTTTATAGCTTAAAGGGTTTTGTGCCATTTGGTTATGTGATTCTTCATCTGGAGCTAATATACTCGTAAAAAAATATTGAAAATTTTTCAGTTTAGATATTTTTTTTATTAAA
>Ga0156491_115_pt1 | contig 5959 bp, 9 predicted proteins | sample RifOxyB1_FD_110638 | JGI IMG/M metagenome (GOLD analysis project Ga0156491, IMG submission 110638) | Bdellovibrionales bacterium RIFOXYB1_FULL_37_110
AGGCCGTACTCCATTTTTAAAATTTTGTATTATCAATTAATTATATCAACTTTTTCACTTTTGAGTAGTTAAAGTTGTTAAAGAATTTTTTGAATATTCTGTAATTTTTGGCCACAAAATGGCCATGAATATTTTAAGATAATGGATTCATCGTATCATCAAGATTGTACTTGCCACGATAGAATTGTATGAAACTTAAAATAAAGTCTTCAAGCCTCAAGTGCCTACAAGAAGCATTAAGTACAATTTATTTTTTTATCAAAAATCGCTACTAATAGACATTCCTTTAGACATTCCTTACATCTTAATTTTCTCTAATACCCAATCCCAAACAGGCATAAAGCCATCAACGACAAGATGCTCTAACTCTCCTTTTTCATTAACCGTAAATACGTCCTGTTGATTATCTTTATCTAAATTTCCAACTGCTAAGATTCTAAATTTACTAGAACCCATCACGCAATCATTACATATCTCTGAATATTGGGGGAAAGTTTCAACTGTTCCAATTTCATAGATAGGCTTTTGCTTAATCTTTAAATACTTCAATTTTTCAACTGAAATATATTCTACATCGTACTTTCTATTCTTTGCGTAGTATTCCTTTTGATATTCAACAATTCTATTAAGCCTATATTTAGCCTCCAAAACTTTTTTTTCACAATCCATTTTATATTGAATCTTGACTATATAGCTAGTTATCAACACTAGGAAAGCAAATACAATTAATACCTTTTTCTTTTTCACCAATGACACTTCCTATTTTTTCTTCTTCTTGTGTATTCTCTTATATTCTTCTCTTACATCTTCCATAGCATCTTGACAGTTATATTTAATTAGTTGCCATGATCGTTTTGTCTTGCTTATATTTTTTACAGCTTGCCTCATTGTTGCATCATCATACCCCGTATCCTTGCATATATACCCTTTTGGAGGATCTGTTAGCCATTCGCCATATCCATCATTATCACCGTCAGGAAAAAAACCAATATTCCCACCTTCTTCATCTTCAAAAAATATCTGCTCATGAAGATCCTCAAGGTTAAAGTAATCTCTGATTGGTCCCGTACCCATTTCATCATCACCCTCAATAGGTCTTTTGCAAAATTTTGCTAAACCAAATGGGTCATAATATCTCAAGGGATTACCTTCTACATATTCATACTTGTTTTGTGATTCAAACAATTTCTGCTTTATCAAATCTTCACTCAAAAATCTTCCAGTCTCAGGTGCATAATAGCGATTACATATTATTGTTTTGAAGGCATGATCTCCTTGATTTTATTTTAATAACAAAGAGTTAATATTATAAAATTCTATCATGATAAAGTTTTTGAATCGACAATTTTATTGTATTTTTTGCGAACTCCGGCCACCAAACGGCCACCGAAATTTTTAGAGTTAAAATTAGTTAAGAATTCTTTAATTTTTCTACAGCTTGCTGACAATCAGTTGGTTCATAGAAATGCCTTGCAAAGCTGCTTCAATAGCAACTTTCCTATGTTTTTCAGGTGGCATCCTAACCCTAAATTCTCCACTAAATTTATGAAGACTAAAAGGTTCAGGTAAGGTTTGTTTATCTTTCTCCATCCATTTTAAAGCGCCAAGCACTGCTTTTCTTATTTCCGTTAGTGCTGAATCTGGATCATTACCATGCGCCTGTATCGACGGAATCTCAGCACAATTACCGATATAAACATCATCATCAGCATCATAGTTAATGTTGTAGGAGTACTTATTTACAAGATCATTTAATTTTTTCATTTTTTTCTCCAATTTCTTCCTTCAATTTTTTTAAAGCTTCCCTGACTTGTTTCACTTGATACTTTTTTGCCATCTTCTTATCTTTTTGCAAGTTCAACCACGGTTTGCCCTGCCAAGGTGTTTTAAATATATGATGACTCCCTTCAATTCTTGGGCCCTCGAAAAAATTCTTGCAAACCTGCAACAAATCTCGAAACTTTATATTACTATCATTTTCAATCGCCTTCAGGGCATCATCAATATTCATGTTTTCATGGTATCATATGTGATACCATGATGCAATATCGGACTACTATTTCTTTTCTTTAATTTTCATCGTATTACACATTAGGGTAATAATTATTTATACAACCATCCTTCCCATTTACCTTTTTCCGACTTCACCTTTTTAACTCCACCAAATTCATTCCATATTCTTAACCTCATTTTACATCTGCTAATCCATCTTTTGTTCTATCAATTTTTTCGCTCACTTCTTCCTCGCTTCGCCGACACCTCTTATCCCAGCATACTGCTCACGAACTTTTTGACTATACCCATCGCGCTTTGGTGGGAGGGGGATAGTCAAAAATTGTGAGCTGTAATGCCATGGGATTACAAGGGAATCGGCGAAGCGAAATTTTTCATGTCTCCTATAGACTCCACTCATTCTCCAAACTTTTTGATTTTTATGTTGCCTGCAAAATTTTATTTAGTGGAATTTTTTAAGATAGCAGTAGTTAGTATTGGATTCCATCTTCATCAGTTTTAAGAACATATTTCATTTCTCCAAAGTAACCACTAGGAACAATCACTGTTTTTGTTTTATTTGTATGTAAAACTTCATTGGCGTATAAAATATCAAAGTCAAAAGATCCAATATAGCTAATATCTGATTCTGCAAATGTTTGAAAAATAATTGAATCAGAATATCCCATACCCGTCATCTCACAAATACTATTAACTTTTTCAATATTTTTAGTATTTTTCAAAACAATAAATTCTTCACAGATTTTCTTATAGGTCCTTGAAATACGAGAATTAATGTAAACCTTACAAAAGGTAATCCATCCATGTGCATGTTCCGTATCCTTAGAGGAAATAGAACGTTTTATTTTCTTGATCTCATCATCATTCAAAAACCATTTTGTAATATCAAAGACTTCGACTTTTCCTTCTTTAATATCGGCCTCTTCCCTGCGAACTCTGGTGCTACAAGTTCTTAAGCAATTGTTAATTTCAGCAATCATCTTAGGTGAAGGCCTAAACCTCTTATTCTCTTTCAGTGATTTAAGATTATCTGATAATAATTTTCTTTTCTCATACTCTAAAATCTCATCTAAAACTCTTTCACAAATAACAAACTCCGGTTCTTTTGACGCAGATTCAGCAAGCGCAGCATCAAATCGAGAAAAAAACTTTGTAGCTGTATCATAAGCACTACTGCTTTCATGAAAATATGAAATCAATATATTTGAATCAAAAAATATTTTATCAATAGTTATTTTTTTATCTTTTATTTTATTGATAAATTCAGGAAATCTCTGCTTCACTTCTTTGTTCCTTCTTCAAATTCTCAGCCGCAATATTTGCAGAAGCTGCAAGGCCTTCATTATCGTCTATATTTTCAACTTCAACATTGAGATTATCTTCATTTAATATTTCAAGCAATTCATCGATTCTGCTTTCATCGACTTTTTCATTTCTAATTTCGTTGATCGATTTTTTAAGACGCTCCATTTTTCCAATTTTATTTTTCATAATTTTGGTCTCCTAATTAATAACTAAACCCATAATACACTAAAAAAACTTGTTGTAACATACTGTAATTATTAGTTTTTTCGGCACATTCTTTAAAATCGACATAGCCTATTTCATCAATTATAGCGTCAACAATATCCGATTCAATTTTTATTTTTCTAATTTTTTTCAGCTCTTCAACAACTTTTTTCAGTTCTGCTCTTTCTTGATTCTCTTAATTTTTTATTTAATACTCCTGATTAACATACATACTAATAATAACACAAAAGATAACCCAATAACCTGCTGATATCTCTGCTTTCCCTAAACAAACATCGACCAAATATAGTGCGAAGGTTTCAGCATTGTAAATAAAATATTTCCTCCAATAAAAGCCCTTGCTTCATTTATCGTTTTAAATCATCAATAATTTTCATAACTTTAAAATAATTTTCAAACCCTATTCCCATGCTTCTCTTGGCGGTATCCAACCTTTCTTTTAAAGCACTCTTGGATATCTTTAATCGCTTGGAGATTATATCCATGGAACATTTTTCATCATTATCAATATAATAGGCCATCACTGCTTGCATTTGTTTCGGAGTCAGCATCTTCAAAGCAACCTTTATTACCTTGATTTTATCAGGTAAACTCTCTTCAATATCTGCATATATCCTTGATTGGTTTCGATAGTACTCACCTAAATCATAACCGGGAAAGAGTTTAATAATTAAGAAGGGATCATTTAATTCCAAGCGTATCAACAGCGCACAAAATAATAAGTGTGGATTATTTTGATACCTAGATAACTCCATTAATTTTGCAAGTAGTTTTGATTTTATGTCAGCACGAACACTTATTTTTGAGATGTGAAAGATATTTGACAGTGCCGCCAGATTCCATTTATTACTTCCTTGGGCAGCAATAATAATTTCCCATATACTCTCAAATTTCAATCGATCTGATAAATTAATTTCCCGGTACATATCACCATCAAAAGCAGTCAGGGAATAATAATTAACCAGTCTTTCCTTAATTAATTCCTGATCAAGTGCTTCACAACCGTTGAAAGCAATATTTTTATTCATCCCCAAAGGCCCTAAATATTTCCCCTGGCACTCTTTAAAACAATCGCAGTAAGTACAAACATTTGCTTTCATAAAATCATTCATAGAATAATTATTCTATCTTTTCTAGCTATATTTTAGGGGAGGGGGTGAGTTTTGTATTTATCAATATTTCCATATGATTATACTGTCTTTTTTAATTATAAACCCGTACACACCATCAATAAGTATGAACTTAAACCAACAAGGAGCATACAATGCTTGAACTGGCAAAACTCATTAATCAGATCACAGAAAAGATTCAACATTTTATTGATCAAAAATTATGGGGTGAACTCATTATCAAATTTAAGGACGGTCGTCCGGTAATGGTGACTTGTATTAATCAAAACCGCTTATAACAAACGGATGAATTACATGATTAATTTATTAGAACGTCTAGTAGGAGAAACCACAGTCGTTCCTTTTAACCAAAGGAGCTTACTGTGTCAATTTCCAACTTTAAAACTAATTATAATAAAAAGCATGCCTGGCAATATGACATTCGTCTTAAAAATTTTGAAGCTGATCTTGCTCAATCCAATTTATCAAGGGAGGAATTATTGAATCTAAACATTAAAGATTTTAAATTTTCCTTTATCGATTCTAAGCATATTTTCAAGTGCCATGAAATTAAATCCTTTATAGAACGTCATGAATGGCTTGGAAAAATGCCCCATCGTCCAACTCATAGATTTATTGCCACCTATAAAGGAATCCTTGCCGGGGCCGTTATTATGGCCACACCTAATACCTTTTCTCATCTTCTTGGAAAAGAAAACATGCATCTGGAAAAACTGATCGCCAGAGGAGCGTGTATTTCCTGGAGTCCCAAAAATCTGGCTTCTGCTCTGTTAATGTATTCAATCAATTGGATGGCCCAAAACACCGAGTATCGTTACTTTACGGCCTACGCTGATCCAGAAGCCAAAGAGCTAGTGACTATCTATCAGGCATGCAATTTTATCTATCTAGGACAAAATTCCGGTGCAAGGAATGAGTACTTTAATCCCCAAAATCCTTTAAAGGGATGGTTTTCCAATCGCTTCTTTAGAAAAACATCCAGCTATAAACATTTTGCACAGGAACTAGAAATAAAGTGGGAGGAAAATTGGAGCTATCGTGATCAAATATTTTGGGAAAATATTCCCGCCTCAATTGCCACTCAATTAAAAACCAAATCCAACCATGAACAAAGTAACTGCACTAAAAGAGAACTTCCTAAAAAACATAAATATGTTTACTTCCAAGGGAAAACCAAAAAAGAAACTAAAAAACTTTTAAAGGCATTTCATAGTCTTAATCCTGATAGTCAATGTCTTGCCTATCCTAAAGACCGAGGAAGCTTGATTCCACCAAGAAAAACAAAA
>Ga0156491_114_pt1 | contig 3089 bp, 3 predicted proteins | sample RifOxyB1_FD_110638 | JGI IMG/M metagenome (GOLD analysis project Ga0156491, IMG submission 110638) | Bdellovibrionales bacterium RIFOXYB1_FULL_37_110
TGAGGATATTTTATTATGAGTAGAAAACATAAAGCAGAAAGTAGAGAAGTATTACCTGATCCAAAGTACCAAGATGTGGTTGTTACGAAATTTATTAACGGATTTACCTTGGGTGGTAAAAAATCTGTTGCAGAAAAAATAGTTTATGGCGCTTTTGAATTAATTGAAAAAAAGACCGGGGAAGAAGGCTTAAAAGTTTTTAAAAAGGCGCTTACAAACGTAAAACCAGCGATTGAAGTCAAATCAAGAAGAATTGGCGGTGCTACTTATCAAATACCGATTGAAGTAAGGCCAACCAGAAGGCAATCACTTGCTATTCGTTGGATAAAAGAATATTCCAGTTCCAGAGGTGGAAAGAATCTAATGGATAAATTAGCAGATGAACTTATTGATGCCGCTAATAATCGTGGTGGATCTGTTAAAAAGAGAGAAGATGTTTATAAAATGGCTGAAGCCAATAAAGCATTTGCTCACCTCAAGTGGTAGTATAATCCTACATAAGTTTTTCTTATTCTCTTGCCTTTATAGGTACGACCGTTAATATTATAATTAATTTTTTATATTTAATGTGTTGAATCTTTTTTGATTAATTCTGGGAGCCATTAATGGAGCACATTCGCAATATTGGGATTATGGCCCATATAGATGCTGGTAAAACAACTACAACAGAAAGAATTCTCTATTATACAGGAAAAACGCATAAGATGGGTGAGGTTCATGATGGTAATACTATTATGGATTGGATGATTCAAGAGCAAGAGCGAGGAATAACCATTACTTCAGCGGCGACAACTTGTGAATGGAAAAAAAATATAATTAACATTATAGATACTCCTGGGCATGTGGATTTTACGATTGAAGTCGAGAGATCGTTGAGAATCTTGGATGGTGCAGTAGGTGTTTTTGACGCTGTTTCGGGGGTTGAACCCCAGTCAGAAACGGTATGGTACCAAGCTGATAAATATAAAGTTCCAAGAATTGCCTTTATCAATAAAATGGACAGAGTCGGTGCAGATTTTGAATTTTGCGTAAAAGATATTAGGGAAAAATTAGGAAAAGTTGCTTATGCTATTCAATATCCCATAGGCGCAGAGGAAAAGTTTAAGGGAATAGTTGATCTTGTTCAAATGAAAGCTCTTTATTGGAATGAAGATGATCTGGGTTCTACTTATAAATTAATGGAAGTTCCAGACAGCGTGTTGGAAATTTGTCAGGCCCTAAGAGAAGATTTAATCGAATCATTGGCAGATTACGATGATAAATTTGCTGAGAAATATTTGGAAGGGGAAGAGGTAGCTATTGATGAGATAAAAAGAGTGATAAGAAAAGCAGTAAATAGCAATCAGTTTATTCCGGTTTTATGTGGTTCAGCTTTTAAAAATAAAGGAATTCAGCCTTTACTTGATGCCATCGTAGATTATTTACCTTCACCCTTAGATAGGGGGGATATAATAGGTCATAATACAAAAAGTTTTGAAAAGGTGGAAACACGCAAACCCGATTCCAAGGAAGTCTTTAGTGCTTTGGCATTTAAAGTAGCCAGTGACCCTTTTGTGGGAAGTATTACTTATATTAGAATTTATTCCGGTGAAATAAAAGTTGGACAAAATATTTATAATCCGCATAAAAAAAAGAGAGAACGTATTGGCAAGATACTTCAAATGCATTCAAATAAGAGACAAGAGTTGCAAGTTGCCACTGCCGGACAAATAGTAGCACTGGCAGGACCAAAAGAAACCATTACAGGGGAAACACTTTGTTTAGAGCATAGGCCGATTCTTTATGATTTAATGGAATTCCCAGAGACTGTTATTTCAGTGGCCATAGAGCCAAAAACAAGTGCTGATGAAAAAAAATTAATAAATGTTTTAGAACAACTAAAATTAGAAGATCCTTCTTTTGATTTTAAAAACAATAAAGAGACTGGACAACTTTTAATCTTTGGTATGGGAGAATTACATTTAGAAATCATTGTTGATCGACTTGGTAGAGAATTTAATGTAGGCATTAACGTTGGAAAGCCGCAAGCTTCCTACAGAGAAACTATTCTAGAATCAGCCACAGCTTCATATGTTTTTAATAAAGAAATTAATGGGAAAGAGCAACACGGTCAGTGTACGGTATTAGTAGAAAAGTTTGAATCACAAACTGGTATTACTTTTGAGTCAGAAGTTAAAAAAAGAGATTTACCGGAAGAATTATTAAATGCAGTTGAAAAAAGTTTGAAAGATGCGGCGGCAGGAGGAGTATTGGCAGGATACCCCATCATAGATGTAAAGGTAACTTTAAAAAAAGCAGAATACAATGAAGCTAACTCGACGGAGTTGGGATTTAAAATTGCTGCTGCTTACGCTTTTAGGGAAGCATGTATAAAAGCAAAACCAACTCTTATGGAACCTTTTATGAAGCTGGAAGTAATTACGCCCCTTGATTATACGGGAGACGTGGTTAGTGATGTAAATATGAAAAGAGGTAGAATCATTTCCATGGGGCATAAAGGGGGGAAGGAAGTTATTAACGGAGAAGTTCCGTTGACAGAAATGTTTGGTTATAGCACAGACCTTCGCTCTAAAACCCAAGGCCGAGCAAGTTTTACTCTTAGTTTTTTAAGATATGAGGACATGGGAAAACAAATGACTAAAAATATTCTTGAAAAAAGAGGAATTTTTATAGATTAATACATAAATTAATATTATTTTTACGATTTAATCATAAAAATAATATTTTTTTTGTAAAAAAAATGTGGGGGAGTGTTGACATTGGGCCCAAAAGGTCATATTAATCAAGTTCAAATTGGTGGAAAAAGGAATATGTAGAATGAAAGCTTCTAGGTTGAGAATTAAATTGCGTGCGTACGACTATAGATTATTAGATAATTCCGTGAATGAAATTGTTCAAACCGCAAAAGAAACCGGCGCAAGAGTTGCTGGTCCGATTCCATTACCGACAGAGATTAACAAATATACTGTTCTCAGATCACCACACATTGACAAAAAATCGAGAGAACAGTTTGAGATGAGAACTCATAAAAGACTCATTGATATTATTGATCCAACTCAGCAAACCGTTGACAGCCTAATGAAATTAGA